>Ga0209342_10000164_pt1 | contig 71560 bp, 57 predicted proteins | sample RifCSP16_2_FD_184023 | JGI IMG/M metagenome (GOLD analysis project Ga0209342, IMG submission 184023) | Soil microbial communities from Rifle, Colorado - Rifle CSP2_sed 16_2 (SPAdes) (version 2) | ecosystem: Environmental > Terrestrial > Deep subsurface > Rock core/Sediment | place: Rifle... | reverse complement strand
GCTGCACGAGGCGACGTCCGAGACCTCGTCCGTCCTCGCCAGGCTCGGTGCGGAGGTCGAGGCGCAGGGGGACTCTTTGGCCGCGGTGCTCCTGACCTACGACCCGACCTTCAGGACCGAGACCCAGAGCGCCGGGAAGGCGGCCCTCGACTACCTCCGCTCGGAGGGATTCACGCGGGCGGAGAGCCTGCTCCTCGACCTCCGCCTGCCCGAGGTGCTGCAGCTGGAGGCGCAGGACGCCACCTACTCCGGGCGACTGGGCAGGGCGACGAGCGAGTTGAGCATCGCCGCCGGCCGGGACTTCATCCCCACCACCCTGAGGAGGGTGATCCGTGGCCAGTGAGTGGGAGAGCGCGGTACGCGGGCTCGCGGAGGGCATCTCCTTCCTGCGCTCGCGCGAGCGCACGCAGGGTGTGGCGGGGACCACCCTGCAGACGGCGATCGTCGAGGCGATCTATGCCCTCGATGCGTCCGCCGTGGACCCCCTCGCGAATCTCTCAGAGGGCTCCCCGCAGTACGAGGAGGCCTCGGGGCGCAGGCGGAACGGCAGGCTGCAGAAGATCCAGAGGCTCAGGAACCTGTTCTTCGGCTCGGAGGGAGGGCAGGGTCTGCTCGCGGCCCTGCGTGCCGCAGACGACCCGGACTATCGTTAGCCCGTGAGCGTCGATTACCAGGTCTTGTCCTTCAGGGACGCCGCCCCGCTGACCAGCATCGACCTGCTGAGCGTCTCCGGTACCCCAACCCTCGACATCCGCGGCTCCAACTTCTCGGACGTCGCTGAGGTCCTGGTCAACTCCGTGCCGGCCGCGGAGTTCATCGTCCTCTCGCAGCGGCGCATCTTGGCGGAGATCCCCGCCTCACAGCTGCGGTCTGACATCCGCTCGGTGGAGGTCGTACTCGCGCGTGAGGGAACGGCGCGGGTCACGAAGATCGGCCTGGAGGCGGTGGTCCCGGGGCGCACGGCGGAGGGTCGGACCCGGATGGTCCAGAGCTTCCTGAAGGCCCTGCTGACGACGCCCGGTACGGACATCTTCACCCCGGGCTACGGGGGTGGGCTGCGGAAGAAGCTGGTCGGCGTCTCCGCTTCTCCAGCGCATCTGAAGGCGGAGGCAGCTGCGTCCGTCTCCGCGACGCAGACCCAGGTCGTCCAGGCACAGGCCTCAGACTCGCGGCTCGCGCCCAGCGAGAAGCTGCGGTCTGCTACCCTCTTGTCCGTGGAGTACGACGCGAGGACCACCTCGCTCTCCCTGAAGATCCGGCTTACGTCACTGGACGGCGCGACCACTGACGCGGCCTTCCAGGTGTAGTCGATGGCGAACACGGGTTCCCAGGCCGAGGCGATCCGCCAGCTGCTCACGGAGCTGCTGGCCGCGTTCGATCCTACCCTGGACACGTCCCTGGGCTCGCCGGTGGATGCCCAGGTCGTCACGCCCGTCTTCCAGGCCCTCGGCACGGACCCGTTCGACACGGACATCGAGCAGTTCCTGCGGGACCGGCTCCGCCAGGAGTTCCCGTCCGTTTCGGCCAATCCAGGCGACCCGATCGTCGACCTGCTCATCCGGCCGCTGCAGCTCCTGGTCGAGGCCCTGAAGCGGGAGATCCAGATCGTCAGGCAGGGGCAGTCGGTCAGGAACTCGGACCTCATGCGCCTCGAGGACGCGGAGGCCCTCGCCGCCAACTTCTTCGTCTCCCGGCAGCAGGGAAGTCGCGCGACCGGGACGGTGAGGGTCTTCTACGCGGCGCCGACCTACGTGGCCGTCCTCTCGAACGTCTTCTTCTCGACCGCGGACGGGCTCCGCTTCTTCCCGACCACGCCGCAGTTCTTCTCGGCCGACACCCTCCTCCTCCAGAGATCGGGCACCGAGTACTACGCGGACGTGAACATCATCGCGGAGACGGTGGGCGAGCAGTACGACGTCGGGGTGGGGGGGATCGTCAAGGTCAGTGGCCTCTCGAGTGCCACGCGGGTCACCAACCTCATCCCCCTGAGCGGTGGGTCCGACGAGGAGACGGGACCGGAGCTGCTGCAGCGCACGCAGCAGGCCCTGACGGAGCGGAGCCTGAACACCCGCAGGGGCATCACCGCCCGCCTCCTCTCTGAGTTCCCCGGCATCCAGAACCTGGAGGTCGTGGGGTTCGGTGACCCGGAGATGGAGAGGGACGTCGTGACCGGCGGCGGGAACGGGCGCGTGCGGTCCTCGGGTATCTGCTTCATTGTCGGCCAGTTCGTCGTGATGTTCTCGACGTACGAGGACCGCGGGGAGCGAGGCATCGAGCGCGTGACGTCGGGGGACGAGATCACGCTCAACTACTGGAAGTTCCTCTACGACCTGCCACCGGAGCAGCAGCACGAGAAGTTCAGCATCGAGGCGATCGTCTTCGACACGAGGGACTTCGTCACGGAAAACATCCCCTCCATCCTGCTGCTGAAACTGGACGGCACTCCGACGCCCACCGGCACGGTGACGGGCCTCCTCCCGGGTGTGCTGCCCGGCGTCTTCAGCGTCATCACGACCAGGGGGCGAATCGAGATCTCCGACATCCCGGGCGGGATCTTGGAGCCGAACACGAACCGCGGGACCATCGAGGTCGAGGACGGGGCGGTCCACATCGGCGGGCACTACGACGTGTGGGTGAGGCCCTCCGCCGACACGACCGACACGGTGGACCTCGGGGTGGACCGCTCGGAGACCGCCGACCTGGAGGGGACGGACCTCGTCACCAACGGTGGCAGCGACTCGCGGCGCAACCAGGTGACGCGGGAGTACGAGGTCTCCTACACGGTCTCCACCGGCTCCCTGGTGCAGGGGGAGACGGTCGTCGGTGGCACGTCGGGAGCCTCCGCGGCTGTTTTCCTGAAGACGGTTTCAGCCCTCACCCTCGTGCAGCTCACGGGGGAGTTCGAGGTCGGGGAGACCGTGACGGGTTCGTCCTCTGGCGCTACCGTCGTCCTCACCGCGATCTCCTCCTACGACTGGGCGTCTCGGGCCGGGGTCACCCGCAGCTCCCTGCTCTCGATCGTCAGCGGGAGTGACGAGGGGGTCTATCGGGTCCTCAAGGTGAGCGGGCCGTTCCTCTTCCTCGACATCGACCTCACGACGACGGAGACGGATGTCCACTTCCGGGTCCTCTCGGAGATCCGGGTCGACCTCTACACGCCGCGGAAGCTGCTGGTCCCATTCGCAGACCAGTTGGCGGACGACCTGAGCACCGTCATTGGGTCGGCGAACGTCGAGGTCTCCTCGGACCTCGCGCTCCTGGGGGTTCAGCAGGGGGACACCTTCGAGGTCCTCGAGGGGGAGGACCGGGGGCTCTACACGGTCACCGGCTTCGACCCCGACCTCGGGGGGACCGCCCCAGTGCTCTCCAGCCCGATGACCGCGACGAACTCGGGTGTCACCTACCGGGTCTACCGGGCTGGGACCGGCCTGCAGGCCCCGGTCATCAGGGTGCGGCCGGGAGGCCTGGAACTCCTGGACCCGAGCGGGGCCTCCAGCGGGACGGTCGTCCCCTACGCCCTGCCGGTGGAGGCCCGCGCGCTCGACGGCTTCTCCGGGGCCGAGCAGGGGGCATGTGGCAGGAACGGCTTCGTGCTCGCCGACCCCGGTCCGACGTGGGAGCCCTCCGGCGACCTGGTCTGCACGCGGGAGGAGTTGGAGACTGCCACCACCTGCTTCTCTGACGACTGCCTGGACTGCGACGGCTGGATCGCATGCTGCTCCCTCACGAGCGACGGCAAGTTCTACCTGAACTCGGAGCTGCCGTCGGACGTCCAGGACTTCCTCACCAGCCTGAAGAACTGGTTCCTGGACGTCGCGGAGACGTTCGAGCTGGGCGACGACGTGACGTCGTTCATCGAGGGGCTGCAGCCGGTCATCCTGGGCCCCCCCGACACCTCCGTCTCCAGCATCGTGCTGCAGTTCGAGATCTGCATCCCGCGCGAGGTCTTCGACGGCTGCAACAACGTCTTCGTGGCGCTGCCGGAGTTCGACTGGGAGAACCTGTTCGCCGAGGCGGACTCCTTCGCCGAGGTGCTGGAGCGCCTGACCTCGGGCGACCTCGCGGCGGATGACCCGGCCCTGGCCCAGGCCGTCGCGGGGGACGCCCTCACCGTCAAGACCGGCTCGAACACCGGGGCCTACGTCCTCAGCAAGGTGCTGATCTACAAGTGGTGCAGCGCGGGCGCCCTGGTGGACGAGGACGAGGACGAGAACCCCGACGGGGCGAACCTCGAGGAGTGCTACACGGTCGCGGTGGGCGTCATCGACGGCGTCTTCCCCGTGCGACCGATGGGGGACCTCGCCAGCTTCTTCGCGAGCGGGGGACTGCCCGACGTCTCCGACCTCCCCACCCCGCCGGATTTCCCGGGCACTTCGTTCGACGAGGCGGGGAACCTGCAGTCCCCCTGGGAGTGGGTGCAGCTCTTCCTGACCTGGCTCTTCCAGTGGCTGACGTCGCTCGGGTTCGACCTCCCCGACTCGATCACCCTGGACCCGGAGGAGACGCTGCAGGCGATCTGGCAGCTGCTCTTCTCCGAGTACTGCGTCGGGAAGACGACGTGCGAGCAGGTGACGCGCCTGACCTTCATCGAGCCCACCTCCCTCACCGCCTACGGCCTGACCCCCTGCGCCGGCTACCGCTACGCGGAGCCCGTGAAGGCCATCGCCTCCCTCACCGCGGCGCCCTTCACGCTCCCCTTGCCAGACCTGGACGGCATTTCGGTGCGCGTGAACGTCAAGACCATCGCGGGGAGCGAGCTGCTGGAGGCGACGCTGGGGGCCTCGGCTGCAGCCGCCACAACGATCGAGGACCTCGCGGGCATCCTCCAGGGGGCGCTGGACCCCGAGCAGGGCCTGGTCATCTTCAGCGGCCCGCCCTCGGTGACGGGTTCCCTGAGCGTGGAGTCCGCGGAGGGGGGCGTCGAGGTCCAGCTCTTCTTCTACGCGACGGACGTCTCGGACGGCTTCCACCACCTGGGTTTCTTCGACGCGACGGCGGAGGAGTGGGCGCAGGTCGCGAACACGTCTTTCCCCGCCTTCCTGGCCCTGCACTTCACGGTGCCGAGCGACGCCGGCATCAACATAGACGTTGAGACGGACTGGGACTACGCGCTGGTCTTCGGCCTGACGCTGACGGTCGACAGCACGACCGGCTTCTCGGACGGGGACACGATCACCGGCCTGACCTCGGGAGCGACGGCCGACGTCTTCGTGGTCGACTCCACCACCCTGCTCCTTCACACCGTCAGCGGGGTCTTCCTGGTCGGCGAGACGGTGGACACCGGGACCGCCACGGCGACGATCGCCGCCCTCCTGGTATCGGAGCTGGACGACGGGGAGACGATCACGGGGGTCACCTCCGGCGCCGCCGACGCCGCCGTGTTCCTCAAGACCGTCCTGCAGGTATCCGTCACCGCCGGCACCTTCGACCACGGCGATGCGATCTCCGGGGGCACGAGCTCCGCCAACGCGACCATCCGCGAGGACGGGCCCAGCTACCACGTCCTGTTCGACCAGGTCGGCGACTTCGTGGTCGGCGAGACCATCACCGGGCCGAGCGGTACGGCCGTGGTGGAGAACGTAGGCGCCTACTACCTGCTGAAGGCCACATCCGGCGTGTTCTCTGCAGTAGAGCGCGTCGACGGTGCCACCTCGATGGCGGCGGTCTCTTTGGAACTCGTGGGCGTCTACGAGATCTTCACCAACGTCTCGGTCCCCGCCGGTACCGACAGGGACTTCGTCTCTATCGGGGCAGACATCGAGGCCGGGATCGAGGCCGCGTTGGCCGATCTCGGCGTCACCGACATCGACGCGACGGTGACGTTCAGCAATCCCGGCAGCGGCTACAGGTACACCATCTCCCTCTCCGGCGCCGGGCTCACGCAGGTCGCCGTGGGAAATACTGCTGGGTTTTTCCCCCCTCTATCTGTGGACCTCTCCTCGGACCTGTTCGTTAGCATCATCGTCTTCAACGGGACACTGACGATAGAGGGTGGTATTCCGACTACTTTCTTCATTCGGGACTTCTCTCTGACGGTGGACGACACCGACATCCCGGCCACCTACTCGGTCGGCACCGCGTTGACCTATGACGAGGCCGTCTCCTTCGACGCCGCGATCACGGCCGCGATCGGCGGCGACTCGAGTCCCTTGGCGGCGGCGCTGAACGCCTTCGAGGACGCCAACTCGGACGGGTCCGAGCGGCGGGTCTGGTACGTCGGGTCGGAGCTGGGGTCCACGCTGACCGTGCGCACGGTTCTCGGAGGTGCGAAGGCTGAGCTGACCTTGGACGCCTCCCCAGGCAGCGGCTTCGAGACCCTCGGCTTCCCGGACCCGGCAGAGGACGCCGGTGCGGCCTCGGGGGGCAACGCCGTCGCGCAGGGGGAGACGGAGGTCGGAGAGGTCATCTCCCGCGTCTACGAGCCCCCTATCCCCACCATCTTCGCGGTCGCCGCGGCCTCCACGGAGATCCTCTTCGTGGCGTCGGGGGACGTCGACCCGCTGCAGGTCTTCCCCGGCGGTGAGGAGACCGGACCCGTGCCGATCACGGAGCTGGAGCGGGATATCGCGGTCGCGCCGTTCTACGACGGGGCGATCTCCATCGAGGTAGGGTTCACGGACTCGTCCTTCGACGCTCCGCTGGCGCTCGGAGTGCAAGAGGGCTCGGACTTCCTCTGGCTGTACGAGCAGCTGGAGATGCTCGAGCACACGATCGCGGAGGCGGAGGCAGACATCTCCCAGGACCGCGTCGTGGCCGTGCTGACCCGCGCGGGCTCGACGGTCATCAGGTTGCCGAATCTCTCCGACCCGGACTTCACCTTCCTGGCCCCCGTCACCACAGATGCGGAGCTGGAGGTCGAGGTGGGGGACCTCGTCTTCGTCGAGGAGGGGGACGATGCCGGGGGTTACGTCGTCACGGCGCGCTCTGCTGTCGCCCTGACCCTGAACCGGGCCCTCACCGCGACGAGCGGCTCTCCGATCCGCGTGGGGAACGACGGCGTGATCGAGGCTGGAGGGGCGGTACTCCGCTCGGACACCGCGCTGTTCACCGAGGACGACATCGGTCGCTTCCTGACGGTCTGGGCCTGCAACCGCTCGGGCTACGACGGGAGCTACCGGATCACCGCGGTCACGGACCTCGGGAGCGGGGTGACGGAGGCCACCCTCGACACGGACGACTTCACCTTCACCGAGCAGGAGATCCACTGGGCCGTCCTGCGGGCACCGGCGGAGGACCCCGGTGACTCGGTCACCGGAGGGCGCACCGAACTCGTGGGCCTGCGCCCCATCCGCATCTACCGCGGCGAGCCTACGAAGTGGCGGGTTGCCCGGGTCGATACCGAGCTGGATCGGTCCGCTGCCAAGCTCCTGGTCGCCCTCGGTGATTCGGAGGTCGGTCCGAGGGTCGGGGTGCGGCAGCCGTACCAGATCGTCCGCCCCGGGGTCCAGAGGACCCCCTCTACCACGATGGCCCAGCAGCGGGAGCGCGGGCTGTTCTACGCCGACGTCGTCTCGAAGTCCCTCGGCGGGGACACCGTCTACAACGTCCCCGGGGGGACCCGGATGGAGCCGGTGTTCGGCACCTACGCCTCCGACGGCTACCGGCTGGAGACCGCGGACACCCGCCTCGTCTTCTCCACCCACGAGGAGCTGGCGCTGGTCACCTCGCCCTCCCTGCTGCCCATCGGCTCGACCGACGTGGAGGCCAACCTCGTCGCCCTGGAGGCCAAGCAGTTCCGGGTCACCTACGACTTCGCCCCGCTCGTGGATCAGATCCAGCGCCTCGTCCAGTCCGAGGCCGACAGGGTCCTCTGCGCGAACCCGCTCGCGCGCCACTTCCTGCCATCCTACGTCTACCTGGACGTCACCTACACGGAGGGGGACTCCTCCGCCGTCATTGCCGAGGCCATCCAGGCGCACGTCGAGGGTCTCGAGCCGCTGGACGACCTGGACGTCTCCGAGCTGGAGAAGGTCCTGCACGACCACTCCGTGCTCAGGTACGACCACCCGGTGGAGGTGATCGTGGTCACGCACGACCTGGACCGCCGGATCGTGGGCACCCGCTCCTCCAACCGGGTTGGGGAGAACGAGGTGGTGTTCAACGGCAGTAACCGGACCTCGTTCTTCATCCCGGGGCCGGATCGCAGTTCAGAGACGGACGAGTCGCAGGTCCCCATCGGTGAGCGCGTCTACCTGCGGAGGTCGACGAAGGCGTCCTCGCTCGGTTGAGCGCGTGCCTGAGAAGGTTCTGCCCGATAATGGCCGGGTAGAACGGACGGAGAATGCCGGCACCCACGATCGTCAACCGCAAGCCGGACGTCGGAGAATCTGACGTCGGCGCCGAGCAGGCGCTCGCGCTCGGGCTGCGGGACCAGGACACGAGGGTGGACCTCGCCTCCGTCTACATGGCGGTCCTGTACTCCAGGGCCAACTATCAGCCGGACGTGCTCCCCATCGAGGACGTCGAGCTGAAGGCGGAGGCTGCCGTCTCCTTCTCGCACTTCAACGATGCGGCCGGGGCGAGCGCCCCGAATGACCCCGCGGACCAGACGATCGAGACCGTCGGCCTGGAGCAGGTGTACCGCGTCGAGCACACGGTGACGGCGAGCCAGCAGGAGGGAATCCTCTACGTCACCCGCGACGTGCAGGAGAACCGGCCGGTTGCGGTAGTCGTCCGTCTCGCGGCCCCGGTGACCTCGACTGCCAGCTTCGAGTACGTCATCTACCCCGACTTCACCGGCGCGATGGTGGGCTTGATCTACTGGCCTCGGAGGACGGGGGTCTTCGTCTTCCTCCGGGACGACGGGTTCTCGAAGTTCCTGACCGTCGCCGGTCCCTCCTCCGACGGGGTGGGGACGCGCCCGGTGGAGGACACGGTCGCCTTCGACTGGAGCACGGACAGCTTCACGTACAAGATCGTCTGGGACGAGACGCCGCAGCGCAGGAAGGTCTCGGTGCTCGCGGAGAGCAGCGACGGACTGACGGAGACGCTGCTCTCGGAGTTCTCGACGACCGACTTCAACCCGTTCCTCTCGCAGGTGAAGATCGCCGGCATCCTGGCCGGTGCGGCGTCGCAGAGGGCCACGCTCGTCGCAGGAACCGACGCGCGGACCATGGGGGACTACGTCGACGTCTACGGCGCGGTCCTGCACACCTTCGGGAAGGCCCTGGTCGACGCCGGCAACCCGACCGGGCAGGCCGAGGTCTCCGTAGCGGCGACTGAGAGCATCTTCCTCGACGGCACCGCCGACGCCGACGAGTGGGTCCTGGAAGGCGACGCCGAGGTCTCGAACCAGGGGAATACGCTGCGCCTGGCGAAGGAGACGGACAGCGACCCCTCGGCGCTCCGCCGGACGGAGCCGGACCTCGCGAGGCAGCGGTGGCTCGTGCTGGGCAGCATCCAGCTGGAAGAATCGAGCCACGATGGGACTTATTCGACCGGGGTCGGGGTGGACGTCGAGGACGGCACGTCCCGCTTCTCGTTCCGCCTGCTGGACGACTTCGCCGACACGACCGCGGGTGTCTACGACTACCCGGGCAACGCCGGCCTGCTGGAGTCGTACCAGACCGTCGGGGACCTCAACTGGGGGGACGCCTTCCAGTTCATGGTCGTCGGGGACTCGCCCCGCGACGAGGTGCGCCTCTACGTGGGCTCGGACGAGGTGGTCGCAGCGACCCAGGCTTACTCCTCCGGGCACGAGCCCAGCAGCGAGCAGAGGCTGCGACTGGGCTTCCTCGACCAGGACGCGGACTACGGGGGAAACCTGTTCGTCTCCTACCTCTGGGTCTTCCTGGACTGCCGGCTCTACGAGCCTAGGACGGCGACGCCGGACGAGTTCCCGGAGGCGCAGGGGTGGACCAGGGTGACCTCCGCGGCGGCGAGGGCGATCACCGCCGACCTGCGGCTGCGCGTTGATTCAGACCCCGGCGGGTACGACGTCTACTACGTCGACGACGCCGAGTACGTCGCGGACTCTGGACTGGCGATCTTCTTCAAGGTCGCCCTCCTCTCCTGGACGGACTCGTTCGGGGCGGAGCAGCCCCCGCGCGTGGAGGTGGGCCCCCTCCTCTCCGCGCGGGTGGAGACCTCCTCCGTCCAGCTCTTCTTCATTCGCTCCGAGGCGGGGGAGGTCTTCGCGTACCTGCCGCGCGACGACACCGACTACGTGGAGGTCTTGCGTCAGTCCGTGGAGGGAAGGCGGATTTCCACCCAGGTCCAGCTGGAGCAGCAGGTGGCCTTCATCCTGGTGGTGAAGCCCCGGCAGTACGTCCGGCTCTACGCGGACTACTCCGTCGACCCGCTGATCGACGTGCCCTGGCAGGAGCGGGCGACCGTCCTCAGGTCCCTCCCCTCGGCCGTGCCGTCGACCGCGGTGGCGGCCTTCGGGGCGATGGGCGACGCCGGGGTCCAGGCAGACTTCGCCTTCGTCCGCGCCTCCCTCGGGCGAGGTTACGACCTCCGAGTGCGTCTCGACGCGACGGACGCGGAGCTGGAGACGCACGTGTACGGTAGCCTGGCCACCTTCTTCCTCGATTTCCAGGACAGCGACTAGTGCCCACGCGCAGGGTCACAGCCCCGAGCACCTTCGCCGTCGAGACCGAGCAGGTGCGCCCCGTCGCGGTCATCGCGCCCGCCGAGCAGTCGCAGGTGCTGGGGGCGGTCATCAAACTCGACGGGCGAGGCTCCACCGGTAGCGGGGAGCTGGCCTACGCGTGGGTGGTCCTGGAGACGCCGCTCGGCAGTTCCTCTGCGGAACTCCGCCCCACGGAGACCGACTCCTCAGCGGTCGTCCTGATCCCGGACGTCGTCGGCCCGTACACCGTGGGCCTCACCGTCAGCTCCGGGACGCTCGTGAGCGAGCAGGCCACGGCCGCGGTCTTCGTGCAGGCGCTGGTGGTGCCGCAGAGGGCCCACCTCACCCCGGACGGCACCTTCATGTTCAAGGTGCTGGGGGACTTCTGGCAGTTCGTGAACCGGCGGGAGATCCTTCCGATCCTCTGGTCCGGCTACACGCAGGTGCTCGCCTGCGACCTGCTCCGCCTCTTCCAGATCGACTTCGCGAAGTCCATCCGCGACATCCAGCCGCTCTTCCAGCGCAGGTGGCTCGCCTACGAGCCGAGTCTCGACCTGGGGGAGATTCCCCACCACCTGATCTTCGGGTACCCGCAGAGCGGAGACGACGCATTCACGGCCTCGTTCTCCTCGGTGCTGAAGGGGACGGTCCTGTCCGAGCGGGAGTTCCTGGTGCTAGAGGGTGGAGTCGCCTCCTCGGCGATCGGGCGGACCTTTTCCCTCCTGTCCTCGGCTGGGTCACCGGGGAACGTCGGGGAGTACACCGTGAACAGGCTCAATGCCGACGGCTCGGGGTACATCGTCTCGGCGGCCACGCCGTTTCCTGCCCCGGCAGACGAGCGGCTGGCGCAGGCCTCCGACCTCGTGCAGGTCACCCTGTCGGACGAGGTCCGCTCCGCCTCGACGGACTTCTCCGCTGCTGGGGTTTCTGTGGGCGACTCCCTCCGCATCGAGAGCGGGGTCGACGGGGGCTTCTTCCGGGTCACCGGCGTTGGTGTGGCCGACGGCCTGTCGGACGACTTCACGCTGCGCCTGGAGCGCGTGCTGAACCGCACGCGCACCGGGGTTAAGTTCGTGGTCTTCAAGACGCTGAGGGCCACGGACGAGCGGGAGGCCTCGGCCTTCACGGACACGGTGTTCATCCCGAAGGACGACGCTGACCTGGACGTCTACACGACGGAGAGCGTCACTGGTACGGGGATCGTGCTCGGGCCCTACCAGCTGCGAGTGCCCAGTCGGCACCTCCTCCCCTCGCAGGTCGGGAAGACCATCCGCATCACCTCCGGGGACGACAGCGGGCGGAAGCTCACCATCGCCGGGGTCAACGAGGCGCGCACGGGGTACGTCGTCACCTCCTCCCTCAAGTCGGTGGTGGGGGGCGAGCTGCAGTACGAGCTGCCCCTCACGGCGAGCATCAGCGACCGCCTGCTCGTCCTGGAGGGCGAGGCCTACGCCATCATCGGGGCCGAGCTGGATGAGAGCCAGCCGTCGGTGGCGGAGGGTGGCCGCGGCCCGCTCTGGAAAGTGACCCTGTCCTCGGCCGCAGCTCCGTCTGGAACGGAGGGGATGGAGTGGAGGATCGCAGCCTCGCTGACGGCCGCCGACAGCGAGACCGACTTCGAGGCCCTGGGTGTCACGGCTGGAGACTTGCTGCTCGTCGAGGTCCGCCGATTGGACGTGCACCGCGCCGCGTTGGTCCCCTGTCAGGTGATCGGGGCCGCTGGGAGCGTGATCGCCCTGGAGGTCGGCACGGAGACCCTGGAATCGGGCGAGAATGGCCAGCTCTCGGCCGAGCAGCAAGTCGACCTGTTCACCGAGCTGCGGATCCCGAAGGTGGAGGTCAACGACCTGGGGGATGCGCTGCTCACCCTCATCGCGGCGGAGGTCGCGGAGATCCTCGAGAGCACGGCGTTCGAGCGCCAGAACAACAACCTGCCGGTCCTGTCCGGTTCGGCGATCGACCTCACCTTCTTCTCCGTGAGCCTGCGCGGCAATCGGGTCGTGAGGAACACCAGGGTCCCGGTGGCCGAGGGCGTGGCCTCCGTGCCGGCGCTCTTCGAGTACATCGCGGAGCCGGAGGTAGGGCAGAACGCGGAGGGCGACGTCGTCCTGGTGGCGAAGGACGGAACGGAGGTAGTGCTCGACAGGACACCGCTCGCCCTCCTGGAGAACAGGGACTACAGCCTGAGCGACGAGGGGAACCTCACCGGGGGCAACGCGGAGACGACGGCTTCATCGGCCACGGTCTCGATCCCGGGCGGCGACCTGATCGATCGCGACGTGAGGCCCGGCGACCGCGTCACCTTCCTCTCGGGCTTCGACCAGGAGGAGTTCGTCGTGCTCGGGGTCACGGACCCCGAGACCCTCCGCGTCAGGACGAGGGACGGACGCTTTCCCGGCACGACCGCGACCGGCCTCCGGTACAGGATCGACCGCCGGGTGCGCGGGAAGTTCGTCCGCTTCGTCGACGGCATGTTCACCGCGGCGCAGCCGGCGCCTGACCGCCTCTGGGCCGAGACCACCCTCTTCGACAACTCCCCCTACGTCGAGGCCAACTTCGGGGTCCTGGTGGGGGTGACGAGGGAGCAGCTGGACGCCTTCGGGACCTCGCAGGTCAGCTACCGCGGCGCCGTCAGCGCGCTGATGTACGCCTGGGCCTCCGGCCCCACCCTCGGGAACGTGGCCGTGGGCGTCCACACCCTGCTCGGCCTGCCCGTGACAGAGGCGCTCGGCATCATTCGGGCGATCGACGAGGACTACTCCGAGACGCAGGGGAGGATCCTCATCGAGGACCTGACCTCCGAGGGGGGCCCCACGGGCCTGCAGCGGATCTACCTCTACCCGAGGGAGGCGGCGGAGCGGCTGCCGAAGTTCGAGGGCGTCGCGGTGAACCCCGACACCGGGACCGAGTACCAGGTGGGGGACGTCGTACCCCCCTTCCGCCCGCTGACGAGGGGGGCGGTGGTCTCCGACTACGTGAGCGACCCCGAGTGGTGGCGCGTCGGGGGCGGAACAGCCGAGAGGGACCTGACCAAGTTCCACACGTGGCAGGTGGAGGTGGACTCCGGCGCGGTCGACTCGAGGGACGTCCACCTCGTCTCCGAGTTCACCCTGGCCATCCGACCCATCTACACGAAGCCGGAGGTGGTACTGGTCCAGTTCATCGCCGACGACGTCGCGGTGACGGACTCCGTGGAGATGACCGCGGAGCTGTTCCAGTTCGACGACGTCTCCTTCAGCAACGAGTCCACCAACATGGTGGACGACACCAACGGCAGCGGCCTGGCCCTCAGGGTCTTCGACGTGGGGTCCTTCTCTACGCGAGTGCTGTTCGAGGGGCACGACCTGGTGGCGACGGTCGGGTCCGGCGTGGTCTTCTCGGCGCGCGGTGGATTCGTGGACGTGCCCACCGGGGACATCGGTCCCGCCTTCGCCGACCCGATGATCTCCGCCGATCAGTCGGGCTTCCCGTACGAGGGAGAGGAGGACAAGCTGCCTGCCGGGCTGGTGCGGGCCGGCGACGTCCTCTACGTCACCTCCGGCCCGAACGCGGGGAGGTACAGGGTCGCGGTGGTGCTGGGTGACACCAGCCTCGAGGTCGAGGAGGCGGCCGACCTGCCGCCGACGTCGAAGCCTGTCGTGGAGATGGAGGCGGCCACCGACCAGAAGTTCTTCGTCCAGCGGCTGGACGAGAACCCCATCGTCGAGGGAGACGCGATCGAGACCACGGCCGGGAGCGTCAAGGTCTCGGACCCCGGTGGCAACTTCGTCTGGGACGGCGTGGCCGCGGGCGACTACCTCGTGGTCCTCGACGGGCCGGACTACGGCGCCTACCGCATCGAGCAGGTGGTGGGGGATGACCCGACGACCGGCCCGGTCGACGCGCTGGACGCCGGGCACGACCTTATCCTCGACGCGGCCATGACCTCGACTGGCACCGCCTCCTACAGGGTCGTCCGGGAGGTCTTCCTCACGAACCCCCTGCACTCCGCCACGGACGGCGCGACGTTCGCGGGCGGGCAGGCGCTCGGGACGGCTGCGGGGGGCCTCGTCGCTTCCCTCGTCCGCACGGGGGACCGCGTCAAGGTGCTGACCGGCAGCAACGCGGGGGACGTGCTCTTGGTGGTCGACGTGCCTGGGGACAACACGATCGTCGTGGACACCCCGTTCGCCGCCACCGAGTCGTCGGTTGAGTTCGAGGTCGAGCGCGACCTGGTCTTCGACGGGGCGGTCGACACGGACGACGCCTACGCGCGCCTCTCACCCTATGAGGTGGTGGAGCTGACGATCGTCCAGCCGAGGGTGCTCTTCTTGACGGTGACGGACCTCTCCGTCTCGGACGACGACGCGTCCTCCGCCACCGACTTCTCCGCGGCCGGAGTCACCACCGCCATGGTGATCGAGGTGGGGGCCGGGAACATGACCCTGACCGGGGTCGCCGGGGTGTTCACCGACGGTGAGACGGTCACCGGGGGCACGTCCGGGGCGACGGCCCTCGTCCGACTCGTCTCCGCCAGCGAGTTCCACGTCTTCGAGATCGACGGGGACTTCCTACTCGGCGAGACGGTCACCGGCGGCGGGTCCTTGGCGACGGGCACGATCGACACCTACACCTTCCCGCCGTACGCCAGTTCCGGCGTCTACGCCATCGCCGCAGTCTCCGGGACGGCCCTCACCCTCGGCTCGCTGGTCCCGGAGCCCGCCTCCTCGCTACCGGCCGCCGTCTACTCGGACGATGCTGACTTCTCGGTCTCCGGGGCCACGGTCACCTCCGTCTCCGGCACGGACTACGAGGCCCTCGGGGTCCTGCCCGGCGACGTCTTCTCGTTCTCGGTGGGGGAATTCGTGGTGCTCGACGTCTCGACGTCCACCATCACGCTCACTCAGACGACCGGCGTGGGGCCGGCTAGTTATACTGGTCGCGTCTTCCGCAGGCTCTACCCGTGATCAGGCGACTCCTGAAGGCCGTCGAGGCAGTCAAGCTGAGGGACCGGATCTCGGTCTTGGGTGGAAAGATCGGCCTAAAGAAGGGCGGTATCTACTCCAGCCGGGAACCCGTCACTCCGGCCACGATCGCGGAGGTCTTCGGCGTCTCCCTGGAAGAGGCGGAGCGCCTGCACCAAGAGAGGGTCCGCGGATGAGCCTCCTGCGCATCTTCAGCCCGCGGGTGCTCCTCGGACTGCTGCGACACGACCCCTCGATCGAGGGCCGGTTCCGGCTGGAGGTCCGGGAGCGCGGCAAGCTCCGGGGGGTGCGCGAGGGCCGGAACATCTGCACCCTGACGGGCCGGGAGCACATCGCCGAGCTGATCGCGCTCGGGTCCCTCAGCCCGCGCACCACGATCCGAGACGACCGCATCGCCTACATCGGCGTCGGGACCGGCTCGCAGCCGGAGGTGTCGAACATCTCCTCCCTCGTCGAGCCCACGCCCTACAAGACGGCGGAGTTCCTGGCTCCGCTGGTCTTTCCCGCGTCGTTCCCGGCCACGTCCTCGACCGCGCAGAATACGGCGGTCCAGTTCATCCGGGAGTTCGGGAAGAACGAGGTCAGCCTCGGCTACAACGTCGTGCTCACGGAGGCGGGCCTCTTCACCGACGGCGACCCCGACAACGACTGGGACACGAGTGCGACGCCTACCGACTACTCAACGGCGTCCGGCCGCGCCCCCATGTTCTACAAGACCTTCGAGCCGATCACGAAGACGACCGAGTTCACGCTGCGGATCGTCTGGGAGGTCAGGATCGCATGAGCTTTCGCCGGAGGCCGTTCCTCCTCGGGAACACCGACTCCCCGGTCTTGAACCAGCCCTTCATCACCGGGAACGTGGCCAAGGACTCCAGCGGGGAGTTCCCGCTCACGTCGTTCCCGTCGGAGCTGCAGATCGAGACGGAGGCGGGGGCGACCTCCGTCCTGCTGCCCTCTGCCAGCGCGCAGGACATCGTCGACCAGATCAACACGGGCATGGCCGGGGCGGCCACGGCGGAGGAGGTCGAGGGCTGCATCCGCGTCACGACGGCGGGCTCCGGTGGGACGGCCTTCGTCCGCATCCTCCAGCCCCTCAGCTTCCCGGACGCGGCCGAGCTGCTGGGTTTCCCCGTCCACCCGAACCCGACCGCCACGGTCCTCGCGGGCGACCAGGGCAGCTCGCCCGTGCGGCCGAGGCAGCAGCAGAACCCGGCCGGCACGGCCTTCGTCGCCTTCGGCGAGGACAGGGTCGGGCAGTCCTACAACCGGGCCCTGCAGGCCGTCGCCGGCAACACCGACTACCTGCACACCCAGCTCCGGCGCTCGGTAGCGGTCCCCTTCGTCGTGGAGGTCGAGGACTCCCCCGCCTGGGCGCCCTACCTCGTCTACGACGTGAACGGACGGCTGGACCAGATCAACATCTCGGACCTCGCGCTGTTGAACCCCGACTGGACCGGTCGGGTCTTCGTGGGGAAGCTGTTGAACAGCTCAACCCTCGATGAGATTGCCAAGTACTTCGCAGTCCAGACATCCGGGGACGAGGAGATCCTGGTCTTCAACGAGCTGACCAGCACCGTCAGGACCCTGCGGGTGAGCGCGGTCACCCGAGGTCTCCGCGGGGTCTCGAAACCGATTTTCGCCGACGAGGTGACCGCCCCCTCCTTCCAGCTCGTCGACACGACGGGGACAGCACCGGATGGTGGAAACGCGCTGGGCGTGGTCAGGCTGAAGAGCGGGCCTGTGGTCATCACCGCGGTGAAGCAGCGGACCATCCTCTCCTGTGCCTTGGCGACGTTCGTGACCGACGGCGTGACCCCAGGAGACACGGTGGACGTCGCGGGGGCGCTCGTCGACAGCCCCTTCAACCATACTGGCTCCTACCTCGTCGAGACCGTGGTCTCCGAGACGGACCTCGTGGTCCGCCCGCTTGATGCCGCGGACCGCGGGGAGCTGAACCCCGACGACTCCCTGGCTCTCGGCACGGCCGAGGTCTCCTCCAGCGGACTCTTCGAGGCCAACATCTACCTCACCCTGGACCCGCCGCTGCCGCGGTTCCCGGCGGACGGCAAGTTGCGTCTCGTCGTAGGGCTAGAGCGGGAGCTGGGAGATGTCCCGGTCGAGGCCCTCCTTACCGGGGCCATTCGCACCTCAGAGGAGGTGGACTCCTTTCTGATGAGGTTGTTCGGGCGGCACTCCCTGAACGGCGTCTACGACGGGCAGCAAGAGGATGCAGGTGCGGGGTTCTTCGCGAAGGTCGACAAGCACCCAGTCACCCTTGTGAAGGCTCTGCCGAAGGGAGTCAGCGCCGGGACATTGGACCGTTCTGGTACAGGCGAGGTTCTGGCAAGCAACGTGTTGAAGGCGGATCCGTCGGATTCGTTTACCCTGTCCGATCTCGGTCAAGTTGTGAAGCTGGATGGCGGCGCCTTTCTGGCTCAGGAGCTGTTCGTCATCACGGAGTTCATTGACGGGGAGCACGTTCGACTGACCCCAGCCCTCGAGGGGATGGCGGTCGACCTGCCGGTCACCTCCCCGGTCGACTACTCCGTCTTCGAGGACGCCTTTACAGACTTCCCTGCGGGGCTGCTCCTCTCTGCCCCCGACGTCTTTGGCCCGCTCGACACGGCGAATGCGACGCCTGGGTACGGGTACGTCCGCGAGCAGAGGGACTCATCGACCACGGACTCGACCCTGCCAGGAGAGTTCGGTTTCGTTCATCTGGAACGCGTTCGCCTCGGCACCGGCCCAGCGAATATCCTGGTGACCTCGGCGACGGTGCCTGGAACCGACAACACGATCCTCTTGTCCTTCGCACCGGAGGACCACTCCAACCTCTTCGCGGAGATCGAGAAGGACCTCTATGGAACAACGGAGGGGCCGCGGGGAGGCACCCTCGTTCGGATCCTGCACGGGCCCTTGGCCGGTTTCTACAGGATCCTCGAGATCCACTCCAGCCCCGACAAGATCGAGGTCGCGGGGCTGGACGGGACGATCCCCACCTTCCCGACCCTCGCCGACCCCATCTCCATCGCCTTCTACAACGTGGTCATGGGGACGCAGGTCCCCGTCCGCGGAAAGAGCGGGGAACCGCTCAGCAATCCGCAAGTCGCGGGACTGCGCCTGTTCCGGGATGGCTACGAGTCCGGGGACGATACGACCGTCACCGTCAGCCTCGGCTTCCGCGGGGCAGGCGCGGGGATCTGGGCCTTTCTGAACGACTCTGGTTTCCGCTCTTACGACAATGGCGACGGGGCAGACGGCTTCGCCTACCGGGCAACTGTCTACCCTCCCGGGCACGGCTTCCTGGTGGAGGGCAAGGCGGACACGGGGGGCAGTGACCCGACCAAGCGGGCCGTGAAGGGCTACGTGGCGCGGGTCCACAGCAACGCTTCGGACCTCTCGGCCTTCCCCGCTGGGGTCTACTACCTCTACGAGGGCTACGCGGGCCTTTTCTCGCAGACGGGCAAGGACCCCAGTCTCATCGTTGCGAAACACACGGATGCCAACCCCATAGACCCGGACTTCACGAACGCCTCTTTCACAGCAGCTCTTGTGGCGGTGGCCTCCGACCAGCCCATTGGCATGGGAGGCGCCCAGGACCTCTTCGGGAGCCTCTACCAGCACCAGGCCGAGGGTGCCTTCGACGACGGTGGCATCTACACGGAAACGGCCGTTGGGGCTGGCCGCAAGCTGTTCCCGCTGCACGGCCAGACGGACCCCGCGGATCAGCCCTACTACGGGGTCGGTTTCTACACCGGAATCCAAACCCCCACCACGCTCGGCCAGGCCGGGCAACTGATCCCCACCAGCGACGCTTCTGCTGCGGTGGCGGCATCATTCCTGCCTCCCGACTACGACCTCTTCAACTTCCAACACACCGAGGTGTTCAGCTTTGCGGCGGCCCTCATCGACGTCCCGCTGCACCAGTGGGTCGGGACTCGGGTTTTCATCGAGTCGGGGGCTGGGGCGCCGTATGACGGTCTGGACTACCCGGTCCTGGCTGTTCGTCAGGTCGCGGCGACGGTCTACATGGCGGTCAAGAACCTCGCCCCCGGGTCCCCTATCGGAGCGCCTACTCCTGTCAGTGTGCGTGTGCGCGGCCAGCGCTGGTATCGGAGTCACGCGGACGCGGCAGATTGGGTCCAGCTCGGCACGCAGCACGAGCCGGGGACCGAGCACCTCCTCCCTGTCTTGACGGTCGACCAGGCCACACCGAGAGACATCGTACGGCCGCCTGAGCGCGCGGCGGATGAGATGGTGGTGACCACGGGAACGCCGGTCACGGGAGTCTCTCACTTCGACGTGAAGGATGGCTTCGGACTCGGCACGAACATCGACCTGGCCAGCATGGGCGCCGTAGAGGTCTCGCTGGCAGCCTTCACCGCGGCTTCCTTCTGGGATGATACGGCGAGCCACGAGTTTTGGACCACCCCCTGGGATACCGCGGCCGATGAGCCGAGGGCGCCTTTCCCGAACGTGGGTACCATCACGAACGACGACGCCGAGCTGGACACCGCGCTCTCAGGAGGCGGCGGCGGAATCGGGTCCCTCTCCTCGGCCGACTACGCTCTGGAGAAGTTGAGCGCGCAGGACTTCACACTCACGTGGACCTCCGACTTCGGCGGCAGCTTCCTGATCGACTGCACAGGCCTGGCCCTTACGGCGCAGTCAGCGCGGGTCTGGCAGCGCGGCGGGCGCCTCTTCACCGAGGCCATCTACGCACTGCGGGCCTCGGCCATCGTTCGCCCTTCGACGACGGCAGTTCTGAACACGGTCGACATCAAGTTCCAGCTCATCGACGACGACGGCGTCGTCATCGCCGAGTCCTCTGACATTTCGGTCAGCGATGTCGCAGCAGACCCAACGCCGCAGGAGCACAGCTACGACTTCGTCCTGGACGACTTGAAGAACTCCGCGTTCGACAAGGTCGACCTCTCGATGATCTATGACCGCGGGGTGCACCTCGCCCTGGTCGTGACCATCCAGCAGACCCCGACCCTCCACCTGCTGCGCATGAAGCTGGAGTCGATCGGACGGCCAGCTCGAGTCGTGGGGGACTTGACCGCCCATGCCGTCACGGCCCACAACTTTCGGTACGTCTCTCCAGTCCGCGACTTCCAGACGGTCACGCCCCTGGAGGTTGAGCTGCTGAACAGCCACGAATACGCGCGGTTGGAAGGCGACGGGGTAGGGAGTGCTTACCCTTACGGCATCCAGGAGGAGAAGGGCCTTGGCCTGATCTCGAACGCGGCGTTGACCGAGTTCTTCAGGCCCCACTTCGCTGTGCACGATCTCTTCAAGAAGGGCCCCCACAGCGCGGCCATCCGGCTCTCCCACCCCTACTTCGACCCCCTCTGGTACTACTTTGCCGCGGACGTACCGAGCACTCCGGGCAACACGGACCACTTCGTGAAGCCGGGACGCATGGGCTTCCTGGTCCCGTTGAACCCTCCGCACGGTTCGATCCTGACATCACTGCACTACGGTCTCAGTTTCCTGTCCTGCTATGATCCCACGGCTGGCCCGCTACACGCCCACTTCGGTGTCTACCACACCGACGTCACCTCCGCGCCCTACGAAAATGCCACGGCCTGGGACGCGAACGAGGGCTGTCTCGTCCGACTGTGGAGGTACAACTGCCTGGACTTCGGCGTCGACATGGATGTCGACTATTCTGGAACCACGGGGGCAGAGTTCGGGCACTCGGAGCTGCTCTGGAGCCGCACCGTCGACCTGAGCGGGGTCACCGAGCCCGTCTTCGCTTCCAACCAGTCCGTCACTGTTCCGGGGCACTACTTCTCGACGGAGCACTTCGTGCGCGGGGGTGTGGACCTCATCGCCGACGCCGCGAACGCGCAGCTGCTCTCGCCAGGTGCTCTGCTCGTGGACCGTCGGCACTTCGGGTACTACCTCACGATCGAGTTCTGGGGCGGACCCAGGGAGTACAACACGGGGGGCAACACCTACGAGTACACCACCGCCTTCGAGAACCAGTACGCCGAGACCGCAATCACTACCGCGGGAGGCTTTCAGCCGCAGGCTGTCATCTCGCCATTCCCCATGGACGACGTGACGGCTGTCTGGCCCCCGGTTGTGAAGTTCCGCGGGGCACGGCTCGGGTGGGTCACCGACAGGCCCTGAGGCAGAGGACTAAGGAAGAGCGCGCGGCCGACCTACTCCACCGACAGGAGGCGCAGGCGGGCCAGCGCGGCCTCTCGGCTGATGTTGACGTCGAGGTGCAGCCCCAGGCTCTCGGCCAGCTCCAGGATCTCGTCCCCGGTCAGCCGGCCCAGCTCCTCCTCGGACAGCTCCACGAGGTCCGCGGGGTCGGGGCGGCGGAAGACCCGCCGCCCCGACGTCTCGTTCAATCCCAGTCCAGCTCGAGGATGGACGTCACCTGGCTGTCGTCGTCCACCGCGGAGTTGTAGAGGAAGGTCAGGCACCCGACCACGGCGGTCAGCTTGTTGTTGACCTCGGACAGCTCCTTCCTGGCCATGTCGAGCTTGCCGTTCGCCTTGTCCATCTCGGTGCCGATGGCGTCCACGCGCTGGGTGATGCCGGGGGGGTCCTGGCCCTGGCCCTCGACCTGCGCCGCCGGCTTCCCGCCGGGCAGGGCGGGGGTGCGCTTCACCGTGGCGGGCCGGCGGGCCGGTGCCGCGCCCTGCTCGCCACCCTGGGCCTTCTCGTCCGGCTTCTTCTCGACGGCCTTCGTGCCCTCGTCGGGCGTCTTGGGCTCGGTGACCGGTTTGCGAACGACCTTGCGGCCTCCGGCTGGGGCACCCGCCTTCTTCTCGTCCTGACCCTTCGGCGCTGCGGCCTTGGCCGCGGGCTCCGCGGGAGCCTGCTCGCTCTTGGCTGCCACGGTGATCTCCTCGATCTCCTGCTCCGACAGCGACTCGATCTCGGGGAACTGCTCCTTCAGCATCTCCAGCAGCTGCTCGCGCTTCACCAGGTAGCTCTGGCTGCTCGGCTCGACGAGCCCGAGGCTCGTGGCCAGCTTGCGGAGCTTGTGCGTTGCGACCATTTCGGCCATATCTTCTTCTCTCTTCGGGTTGGGTGGGTTGATCAGTGCGGCGGGCCCGAACTCCTCCATGACCCTCTCTCGAGCTGCCTGGAGTACCGGCTTACCTCCCTCGTAGAGGGGGCAGCCCTCTTCCAGGACCATCATGGAGACCGTTGCCCGCTGGCACTGTCGTAATCTGCCGCAGGAAATGCAGGCAACATTCTGGGCCATCTTTTCCTCAGAGGATGTCGTCCTTGAGCCCGTTCCAGCATCGCTGGACTATCAGGTCCGGGCAGCCGAAGGTGGTGCACTTGCCGTTGCACCCCGGGAGCTGCGTCCTGAGCCGCCGATAGTTGGCCCTTATATGGGCTTCCATTGTCTCCCTGCGCTCCTCCAGCGGGCAGTCGGCGCGGGCCCCCTCATCCAGCGCGGCGTAGACCTGCTCGCGGGGTGTGGCCCGCCCGACGGAGCCCAGGCCCGCCTCTCGGCAGAGCTGGATGAGTTCGGTCAGGTTCAGCTGGTCGAGCGGGTGTCCCACCAGGGGTCCTCCAGCCTCACCCCGTAGGCCCCCGGCGGCTCCTCTTCCAGCACCAGCTCCACGCCGTGCTCCGGGCCTACCCTGCGAACGAGGTTCCAGCCGAAGCAGAGGGAGTCGTCGAACGCGCCGCTGGCCCCGCCGAGGGCGAGCACGAGGCTGTCCACGAGCAGCTTGTCCATGTTGCCCGTGTCCTTCCGCTTGTACACGCTGCTCGCCTTCCTCTTCCCGTCGCGCGTCTGGGAGAACCAGCCCTTGTTGAGGACCGCGCTGGACGGGAGGGTGTAGACGACGGTGAGCGTGTAGAGGCTCGTCTCTCGGTGGGCGCGAAGGAATGCCTGGATCTCCTGGAAGTATTTCCTGGAGACATGGTCCAGGAAGGTGCGCCGGTACACCAGCGCCTCCGCGGAGTAGGCTTCGCCCCCCTGCCAGCGGTGCACCCGGATCCGGTTCTCGGACGGGGGGAGCTGGTCGAACCGGACGCGGAGGTAGCTACCCATGCCGGAGTGGGTCCCGGCGAGGGGGGCGCAGCCTCCCCTCGGCGCGACCGTGCTCCAGCTCCATCTTCTTCGTCTCGATAAGGCGACTGAGCACGCGGACATCCCGCCGCGCGGCCTCGTCGATGCCGGCCAGCAGGTCGTGGTACTCCCTGGCCTCCAGCCACTCCGCGTTGGACCCCACGTACCTGGAGTCGCAGTACGTCGCGTCCTGCTTCTCCGCGGCGTTCCCCGTCTTGGACTTCCGGATCTTGGCCTGCACCAGCTGGAGCTTCTGCTCCGCGTTCGATACGGCGGCCTTCGCGAGCGTGAGTCGGCTGGTCACGTAGTCCGAATAGGACGTCATCAGCAGGAACAGCTCCCCCAGCTCCTTGGACGTCAGGGAGTTGACGTTGGCCGGGAGCCGCCCGTCGAAGTACTTGCCGTCCAAGCGGGGGCGGTGGTCCGAGATCGACAACCCGTCGGCCTCCATCTTCCGCGTCGCCCTGATGACGGCGTCGTCGTAGAGGCTGAGGCCCTCTTCGAGCGGGATGCTGTAGTCCTTCCTCTCGTCTCCCATCACGACCTCCTGAATGGATCCCTGATCTTTGCCAGGTTTTGCGGGCAGTGGGTGCCGTGGGCGCACTCTTCGCACTCGTACTTCTTGGCGTCGGCGACCGGTGGCTTCCCCGCGGACAGCGCTTCGTCGATGGGTGCGACCTTCTCCAGGAGCCACTTCCTGTAGATCGCCCCGTCGTACGGCACGACGAACTCCTTCATCGGGTGCGACGGCCCCTTCGAGATGTACAGGTAGGCGATGATCGGCGTGTCCAGGGCCGTCGCGTAGATGGCCGTCTGGACGGTGTGGTCCTCCTTCGGCTTCCTGAGGTCTTTGAAGCTGGAGTCGCCGATGGTCTTCAGCTCGATCAGCACCCTCAGGTCCCCGGTGTCCAGGACGCCGTCGGCGCTGCCCCCCTGCACGAACGCCTCGGGGAGGTCCACCCGGACCTCCGACTCGAAGTTGGGGAACGCGGCCCTCAGCGCCCGCTGGCAGATGCGGTGAATGGCGTGCCCGATCTCGAAGGTGATGACGAGCGCCGGGTCCAGCTCCTGCTCGACCTCGTGCTCGGCGACCAGGTCGTAGTACAGCCTGGCCCGGCAGCAGTGGGCGGAGGAGGGGTGGACGACCCCGACGCTGCGGATCTGGGGTGTGACCTGCCCCGACCCACCGCACGTGGGGCATTCCACCGGTTCCAGGGTCTCGAGGGCGGCGAGGTACTGCTCCCTGGTGATCCCGATGCGGCGACTGTCCTTGCGCATCTGACGCAGCACGGCGTCCTTCAGCCGCACCGAGGCGCAGGCCTCGGCGACCCGCTCCTGGGTGACGTTCTCCAGGTCGGCGATTGTTCTCAGCACTTCCTCTCCCTCCTGTGGGCATCGAGCAGCTGCTCGAACCAGTCCATCGAGACGACGCAGTACTCGGCCGAGCGGTCCCCGCGGAACTCGATGGCCAGGACGGGCATCTCGTCGTCGCGTGCCTGGCTGGCTACGCGGTCCAGAGTCTCCCTCTTCAGGACGTATGACGCCTTCTCGGTGCTCTTGCACTCCATCCGCAGGTCGGCGGCCCGGACGTCCGCCTTGTCGACGGGCGTCTGGCCGGAGGCGATGGTCTGCCGGGCCCCGAGGCGCTTGGCCCCCCTCTTCTCCTGGCGGTCGGCCACGGCGCGCGTACTCCTGCGGGGGCGGGGCCCGGCCTGAGCACGCTCCAGGTCCTGCCGGTAGTAGATGGTATGGCAGTTGGGGCAGAGCAGCCGCGCGCTCGTTCCGAGCCAGGGGAGCAGCTCGACCGTGGGGCATGTCGGGCAGGTGAACTGCCTCACGTGTAGTTGCAGTGGACGCCGGCCGCGCGGAGGATCTCCCCCTCGACTTCGGCCAGCAGGTCGGGTCCGCCTGCGCGCAGCCACTCCGTCGCGGCAGCGAGGCCCTGCCCGACCCGCTCCTGCCCGTAGCTGAACCAGGTGCCTGCACGCTTGAACACCCCGCACTCCTCCGCCGCGCGGACCGCCTCCTTGCAGCGGTCGATGCCGGTCCGGGCCCAGACGTAGTCGTAGGTCCCGGCCGCACCCTCGTGCCCGCCTGCCTTCTGCTTCTCGATGGTCCAGCGCACCACCTTGCCGATCACCGCCCCCGCTTCGATTTTGTCTGCGCTCTTGCCCGGGACCCGGAGCTTGCCGGCAGGGACCAGGTCGACCGTGACCCACCGCGAGTGCTTCAGCGCCCGGCCGCCGCCTTCCTGGGTGAGTGGGGAGTACTTGTTGGCCCGGCTCATGTTGTCCCGCATCTGGTTGAGGCCCACGATGCAGGTGAGGTTCGGCCGCCCGTCCGAGTCGGGCGCCATGGCGGAGTTCAGCTTCCGGGCGAACTGGGTGTTCAGCTTCGCGGTGCCGCCCACGCGGGCCTCCTCGTTGAACGACTTGTCCTCCTCTTCCTCCACCAGGAGCGAGCCGAAGGAGTCGATGACCACGACGTTGAAGACGCGCTGCTTGATGATGTCGATGGCCAGGTCGAAGGCGTCCTCGGCGTTCAGCGGGGGCGTGGTCAGGAACGTGCCCACCTCGTGCTGCAGCTCCTCGAGGACCTCGGCCGGCGGGTCCTCGCCGGTGCCCTCGTGGTAGGCGCGGCAGTAGTACTCCAGCTCCTCGGCCGAGAGCGCCACCTGGATGCCGCAGGCCCTGGCGAAGAGCTTGTCGTACACCATCTCGGTGTTGATGACCGCGACGGTGCACGCGGCGCCGTGGAGCCGTTGCTGGTTCGCGATGACCTGGTTCGCCAACCAGTTCTTCCCCACGCCCTCCGGCCCGCGGATCACGGAGAGTCCGCCGGCCGGCAGGCCGCCGTGCAGGGCGCAGTCCAGCCCGATGACGCCGGTCGGCAGGCGACGCATCATCCAGGGCATCGTGTACTCCCCGCCGCGGAAGACCTTGCCCGGGTACCGCGCCTTCAGCGCCTGGACGACGCCGTCGGCGGGCGCCTCACTCCTTGCGGTCTTCTTGCTGGCCACGGGGCTCCCAGGGTCTCGTCCCGCACTCGGGGCAGTGCGGGGTGACCCCGCTGTAGTTGACCTTCCCCGACCCGCACTCGGGGCAGGGGCGGCCAGCGTGGCTCGCGAGCTTCGCGGCCTCCTGTTCTGTCACGACGGCGTACTTCTCCACTTTCTCAGCTCCTCTCGGAAGCCCTTCATCGGGCGGATTGTGAGCACGATCCTCTCTATCTTCTCGCGCTTCCCCTGGCGGTCCAGACTCACCTCCAGCTTCCTGAAGCGCGGGATGATCCGGAAGAGGCCGCGGAACTGCACCTCCTCCTGCTGCACCAGCCGCTGCCAGAGGACGCGCCGCTGGGCGACGAGGACGGCCTCGACCATCCTGGGGGGAAAGCCGGTCATCCTCGCCACCTCCGCGCTCAGCTCCCTGGAGGTCACTTCTTCGCCTCCCCCCAGCTGCGCCCGCTCGCGAGCGAGACGGTCAGCGGGACGATGAGCTGGGTCGTGTTCTCCATGAGGCCTTTTGCACGAGCCTCCACCTGCTCGACGATCTCCGGGATCTCCGGGCGCTCGAAGATCAGCTCGTCGTGGACCTGCAGCAGCATCCGGGCGCCCAGCTCCCGGAGGTCGGGGTCGGCCTCGCAGGCGAGCATGGCGGCGATGACGATGTCGGCCGCCCCGCCCTGGACGACGGTGTTGAAGCTCTGCCTCTCCGCTTGGGCGGCGAGGCCCCGCTCGCTGGAGATGATGTCCGGGAGCCTCCGGTAGCGACCGGAGAGCGTGCGGACGTAGAGGCACTCGCGGCACTCGGTCTTCACGTCGTTGATGGTGCCCTTCAGCCCGGGGTAGGCCTGGAAAACCCCGTCGATGACCTTCTGCGCCTCGGGAGAGGTCTCCCTCGACCTGCCGTGGCGCATCTTCGTGACGACGATCGGCAGCTTGAGCTGCAGCGCCAGCTTGACCTGGCCGATGCCGTAGAAGATGCCGAAAAGGGCGCTCTTATTGGAGCCCCGGATGTCGACCAGCTCCAGTTGCTCCGGGGTCGGGTTCTTCGCCTTCTTCGCCGCGACGAAGTCCTCGTACGGGATGCCGGTGATGGTGGCCGAGGTCTGGCAGTGGATGTCGCGGCCCGCCCGCAGGGCCTGGACCATGTTCTGGTCACCGCTGACGTGGGCGGCGACCTTGACCTCGAGCTGGTCGTAGTCGCCGACGGAGAACCCCATGGGGAAGTCCTCCGGCAGGTCGATGACCACGACGTGCTCGACCTCCGGCACGCACCAGGCCGGGTTGCAGTCCCCGAAAATGCCCGAGACGAACAGCGTCCTGATCCGGTGACCCAGCTCCCCGCGCACCGGGATGTTCTGCAGCGCGGGGTCCACGGATGAGAGCCGCCCCGTCACCGCCCCGGTCTGCTTCAGGTCCGTGTGGACGCGGCTGCGGTGGTCTACGAAGCGGGGGAGGCCGTCGAGGTAGGTGTCCTTGAGCTTCGACAGCTCGCGGTGCTCGAGGATCTTGCCCGCCAGGGGCTCCCCGCGGTCGGCCCAGGCCTGGAGGGTCTTCTCGTCGGTGGACGGCAGCTTGACTCCAGAGCTGCCCCCCTTGGTCAGGCGCGCGGGCGGCTCCCCGAAGGGGTCCACCCAGTTGCCATGCCCGTCGTCGCTGTAGAAGAGGTCCCGCAGCTGCGTCGGACTGCGGAGGTTCACGTCCCGGCCGGCGAGGGAGACGACCTCGCGCTCGATCTTGTCGATGGTCTTGCCCATCGGCTTCGAGAGCGCCTGGGCTTCGGCGACGTCGAAGCCCAGGCCCCGCCGCTCCAGGTTCCAAAGGACCTGCGTGAAGGGCACGGACGTGCCCCAGAAGTAGTCCAGCAGGGACTTCCCCTCGTCGTTCAGCGGGATCCCGGCCAACTCCGCACCCAGCACGTCGTGCAGCTCGTAGGTCGCCCAGGCGTCCAGGGACGCGTAGTCGGCCACCAGCAGGCGGAGCATCTCGAGGGGGTCCATGTCGAGCTTGATCTGCGAGCGCAGGCTCCGCTGCAGGACGACGTGCGCCTCCTCGACGAGGTCGCGGTCGGAGAGCAGGTGCTCGTGCCGTGCCCGCTCGGGCCCGGGGATCGGGAACCCACCCAGCAGCACGGAGAAGTCCGAAATGTAGGATGCCTTCCCGGTCGCCCGGGTCTCGAGGACGTCGCACTTCCGCGCGATGGCCAGGAGCTGGCGGGCGGTGAGCACGTGCCCTCCCCGGACGGAGAGGGCGAGCTTCTGCAGCGCGTGCAGGACGTCCTCGTCCCCCCCGGCGTGCCGCAGCTCCACGAGGATGTCAGATGCCTCTGTCTCGTCCCGCGCCTCCAGGGTGTCGTGGATCCGGCACATCATCTGGACTTCCTTCTCCACCGCGCCGGCCGCCCCGAACACCTCCTTGAAGGGGGCCATGCGCAGGCCGAGGTAGTCCTTCGCGCAGCTCTTCAGGTCGTGCTGCCCGGTCCGGTTCTCGTCGATCAGCCAGTCCATGACGATTGTGTCGGGTGTCGGGCCCCGCACGAGCACGCCGTGGTTGGCCACCATGTGCCGGTCGAACTTGGCGTTCGTCATCGGCTTGACGATCTCGTCCCGCTCGAGGATCGGCACGAAGTGCCCCAGCAGTCGCACCGGCGCGCAGATCCGGTTCTCCCCGTCCGAAAGCGAGAAGAACTTCACCCGGGCGTTGAGCTTGTGGAGGCCGGTCGTCTCGGTGTCGAAGCCGACCGTCCCCTGCGCCATGAAGCGCTCCGCCCAGCCCTCCGCCTCCTCGTCCGTCTCCACGTAGATCGGGACCGGCGTCCGCACGAACTGATAAGCCAGGGTGACCTCCTGCGTTGGTGGCCGGGCTCTCCCGGCCGTCACGCCTGCGTTCGGGGGCGTTCCCTACTCGCCTACCGCCTGACGGGCGTGCGGCGGATCGGCGGTGTGGGACGGCGCTGCTGGGAAGGTGCGGGCGACTCCTCGCCGTCTTCCCCGTCAGGCTCGTCGTACCGGTGCGCTGCGCCGTCGCTCCTGAACGGGTTCTCGACCTTCAGGAAGGCGGCGACGAACTCGTTGTCCTGGGGGCGGTGCACCTGCTCGAAGTCGAACTGGGTACGCGACTTCTTCACTTCCTCGCGCCAGGCCCACTCGTCGTCCGCTTCCATCATCGGGTTGCCGTCCTCGTCCGTCTCGAGGAGGAGGCTGCCGTCGAGCAGCTCGAACTCGGTGACCGGCACGATCTTCTCGCAGACGACCGTGCTGTTGGTCCCCTCGCCGGAGCGGCGCACGAAGGCCACGACGTCGAAGATGCTCATGGGCTGCGCGGCGTCGCAGTTGTTGCAGATGACCGTGCGCTCGGTGAAGTCGAAGTGCCCGCAGCTCGGGCAGCGCTGCCGCTCCTGGTCGTAGCGCGCGATCTCCTCGACGGTGAGTTCGGTCTCCTCGACGAGCAGCAGCTCCTCCTTGCACTTGCGGCAGTGGAACGCCACGGGGGAGAGTTCACCGCCGCAGAGGCAGCGCTTGGAGGCCAGCTCGTCGATCTGCATGACGTGCTCGAGGTGGCCGAAGCCGACCTGGATGAACTTCTTGCGGTAGAGGCAGAGTTCACCCGCCTCGAGCATCTCCTCGGCGCTGGCGCGGATCTCCTTCAGCTGCTTGGGGGAGTTCGCCTCCCGCCAGACCATGATGGGGTCGCCGCGCTTGTGGTGCTCGCCGTCCTTGTCGTAGCGCTGGGGCTGGCCCTTCTTGTCCTTCAGCTGCTCGCGCACGTGCGGCGCGAGGTGGAGGATGTTCAGGGAGTACTGGTCCTTGGTTGCGACCCGGTTGTCGCCCTCGGCCTTCTGCTGGCAGGCCAGGCAGGGCAGGTTGCCCTCGTAGCCGCCGCGGCACTTGCCGGTGCGGATCGCGTCACCCTGCTTCAGGGTGTGGAACTTGTACACCGCGTAGTGCTTGTGGGGCGGCGTTCCGCCGTTCTCCTCGATCTCGCGGGGACGTATGTCCTCGTACTCGCCCGAGGTCAGCAGGATCGGGGTCGTCGCCGCCTTGGGGATGTCCAGGCGGTCCTGCCAGCCGCCGCGGAATCCGCGGCCCTTCTTCTTGTTCGCGCGCTCACCCAGCACAGAGGAGCGCAGCCCCCTCACTTCGGTCCTTGCCATCGTCGTCTCCAGTTTGGGAATGAGACTGTCTGGTTGATGACCCTTTCCAACTCGGTAGGGTCGAGGTCGTCTGGTTGACGGGCGCCGTCTGGGTAGGTGGCTACCCGGATCTTGCACCCACGGATCTGATAACCGATTCGCCGCGTTCCTTCACGGCCCGCGTCGTCGCCGTCGAGGAAGAGGATCGCGGTCCCACCGATGCGTTCCAGGAGCCACCTCTGGTGGCGGCTCATCCGCGAGCCCATCAGGGCGACCGCATTCTCGTAGCCGAACTGCACCAGCCAGAGGCAGGCCTTGAAGCCCTCGACGACGATCATCGTCGGGTCCTCCTCCTGAGAGGCCCTCGGGTAGACCTGGTCGCCGCGCCAGAGGAGGTCGTGGTTCGAGAAGTCGTAGGGCCTGAATCCCAGCTGCCTGACCTCCTCCTCGTAGACCTTGTACTTCGGGCCCTCACCGAGGTTGCGACCGACGATGCCGGCGAGTTGGCCCTCGGTGTCCCTCACGGGGAAGGTGATGCGATTCCGATCGAAGTCGAAGCCCACGTCGTGCGCCTGCAGCACGTCCTTCTCGAAGCCGTCGTCGAGCAGCGCCTGTGGGCAGAAGTCGAACAGCCCGAGGATCCTCTCCGGCAGCGGATACTTGGCTGAAAACAGGCCACCTGTTCCAAAAGTCTGCCTCTTTGCCTCTACTTTCTGAAGGAAAGCCGACAGCTTCGACACCGTGACGTCCGTCCGCTCGCGCGAGTAGCCCAGCTCGCGCAGGAGGCGCTGGAGCCCGCCGCCGCCGCAGCCCGAGAAGCAGCACCACTGCCCCGTCCGCGTGTTGAAGCTGAAGGACGGCTTGCTGCGGCCCGGCACCTCCCCGTGCAGCGGGCAGTAGCCGACCATGTTGTCGCCCGCGCCCCGCTTCAGGCCGGGGATCAACCGCGCAGCGAGCGCCGCGACGGGGCTAGATGCGGAAGGGGCTCCGCTTGGCCTGGCCCGGCTTCTTTCTTCCTGCACTTTGTCCACTATCGACCTCCCGGTCCCCCGCCTTCTTCTGTCTTAGGAACTCCCTCACGTCCACCGAGGTCTGGAGGACGGAGAAGTCCTCGCCTGGTCGGAAGTTGATGAGGAGCGGGCTCAGCTTCGCCTCCCGGACGCCGGGGAACGTCAGCAGGACGGCGGAGCCAGAGCCCGCCGGGGACTTCCCCAGGAAGCACCGGATGGCGACGTCCGCGTCCATGCCGATGGCATCCGCGAAGGCCAGCTCGTCGAGGTCGTCGCCCTGCTTGTCGTTCGCCGCGCGGTTGGCCTGCGTCGTGCCTACCACGGGGATCCTCAGGGCCTGCGCCATCGCCTTCAGCCCGTTGCTGATGCGCATGACCCTCTCCCAGTTCTGCCGCTTGTTCCCCTCCCCGGCGCTCATCAGGTAGAAGCCGTCGACGAGCACGATGTCGGGGTCGAACTGCTCCGCCCTCGCGGCCAGCTTCTCCACCGTCGCCGGTTCCCGGAGCCCGTGGTCGCTGATGAACGTGAGGCTCCTGCGCCGCCCGTTCTGCTGCGTCTCCCGCTCCAGTTCCTCGAGGTCGGTGAGCAGGTCGAAGAAGTGCCCCTCGTTCTCCGCCGAGAGCTGGGCCTTCAGCAGGAGGTCGTAGTCGATGCCGCAGAGGATCGACGCCGTGCGGCGCATGAGGTCGATCTTCGCCATCTCCTTGCTGTAGACGAGCACGCGCCGGTTGCTGAGGTAGGCGTGCTCGGCCATGGCGCAGAGCAGCCACGTCTTCGCGTTCTTCGGGCGCGCGTAGAAGACGATGAACTGCTCCGGCTGCATTCCCCCAAGCGCCACGTTCAACGGCTTCCAGGGGTAAGGGATGCCGGTGATGCCGCCCGAGGCCTGCTTCGTCAGGTACTCCTGCTGCAGCGCCGCCCCGGCCGCCGAGATGGCCATGGCGTCGTCGTCCGTCGCCCGGACGTTCAGCTCGCGTAGCTTCGGGAGGTAGGCCGCGAGGACCAGCAGCGGGTCCTCCCCGTTGTCCAGGTACCCCGACATCTCCTCGGTCAGGTGCATCATCGAGCCGCGCACCTGCCCGGTGACCATCTCGTGGACCAGCGCCTCCACGCTGTTCCGCGTCGGGCGGAAAGGAAAGTCCGGGAAGCGCCGCAGCAGGCGGTCCTTGTCTGGGACCTCTCCCGGGTGCTTCGGGTCGTGGTACTGGGACCAGAGCCACTCGTAGACGACCTTGGCCTCGTCCGTCTCGAAGGCGGAGGGCGTCAGGTTCCGCTTCCTGACGCACGAGAAGTCTCCCGAGGCCACGACGTTGCTGATCAGCTCCAGTTCCACGTTCATAGGTCGGCTTCTTCCTCTTCATGGTTCTTGGCGCGCTCTTCGTCGCTCGACCCCTCCTCCGTGACCGGGACGGCGAGGACCCGGTGCAGGTAGGAGGTGCAGGCGGCGATGAGGTCTTTGACGATGAGTTTCAATCCCTCGTCTGCTACGACTTGAGCCTCCCCGTATCCTACGACGGTCGCCTCGGGTGGTCGACCGTGCAGGACTGCGTACCTCACCTCGATGACCCCGTCAGTTCGCAGGTTGATCGCTATGGGCTGCAGGGAGGTCACTTGCTCTCCTCGAATGCCTCGCGCGCCTCCGCGAATGCCTGCTGGGCCAGGTCTCGGCTCATGCTCGCGGCAAGGCGGTAGGCCATCTCGAGGGTCTCCGTGCTCTGCGTGCACCTGAGGCTCACGGAGACGAAGGCCCCGAACCCCGTCCCGTAGTCGCTGTCCTTCATCTCGAAGGAGACGGTGACGCCCGCCTGCCCGTCTCCCGCCACTGCTGCGAACGCATCCTTGCTCATGCCGAAGTCCTCCGCGAAGAGTTGCTCGTCCCTGTACTGCGCGGGCTGCCCCGTCACCTTCAGGGTGACCGCGGCTCTTGCCGGCGCACCCACGCTACGCGCCGAAGTTCTTGGGCAGCGTCACCCGCGGGGTGCCCGCGACCTTCTCGATGTAGCCGGCGTAGACGGCCCGCATCTGACCGGGCAGGCGGTCCACCTGCTCGGGGACGGCCGTGTAGATCAGGAAGCCGAGCTGCACGAGGGCGTCGACCTCCCCGCGCTCGCTGGCGCGCTGGACCAGCTCCTCGGTGCGGATCCGCGTCGTGTGCGGGACCACCACCTGGAACATGTAGTCCCCCATCGTGATGCTCTTCCCGCTGCGGCGCAGCTCCGCTCTCAGCTCCTCCTCCATCCCCCCCAGCTTGTGCTTCAAGGAGTCCAGGCGCTCGTAGACCTCGGGGTGGGCCTCGCGCAGCGACCTCTCCAGCGCGTTCCTCTCCGCCTTCAGCTCGATGAATTCGTCCATCAGCACTTGCATCGGCGTCATGGTCTCTCCGGAAAAGGTGAGTCGTAGAGGCTCCTGTACTCCGCATCCAGGAGATGGATCGCGCAGCGCAGGTCCTCCACGGTCTTGTGGGTCTCGCCCTGGTGCTCGGGCACGAGGGCCTGGTCCCCCTTGCGCAGCAGGAAGCTGGGGTGGAGGAGGGCCATGGCCGGGTAGCGCACGGGGTGGCCGGTCACGGGGCTGGGCACGGCGACGTCGTAGATCGTGCCGCGCTTGCTGGAGACGGGCACGACCTTCCCCAGCAGGGTGCTTATGGCGATCTTCCCCATCGCCAGGATCAGCAGGGGGTCCACCGCGTAGATGGTCCGGTTGAGGCGGTCCCGGCAGGCCTTCACCTCGCTGTTGCCGGGGTTGCGGTTCTCCTCCGGCCGGCAGCAGACGATGTTGGCCCAGAAGACGTAGTCGTCGAGGTAGTCGCGGAGCGCCTCGAAGTACGGGGCATCCTGGTCGTCCAGGCTCTGGTCGGGCTCCATGGCCAGGATCTCGGCCGCTCGCTCCGTCTCCGGCCAGACCCGGATCAGCATGTCCATCAGCAGCCGGCCCGAGCGACCCCAGAAGGGTACGCCGGCCTCGTCCTCGTCCGCGCCCGGCGCCTCGCCCAGGACGAAGATCGGGGCGCTGGCGCTCCCGCCGCCGAACACGACCTGCGTCCGGCTCTTGACCAGCGCGGGGCAGAGCTGGCAATCCCGGTACTGCTCCGAGAGGCGCAGCACCTCCTCGATCCCGAGGCTCACCGCACCAGCCCGGGGAGCACGACGCTCCGCTTACCGGTGACCCTCTCGTAGAAGGTGCCGAAGTCGACGTCCTTCGACACGTCCAACAGTACGTCGGGCCTGACCTCCAGGTCCCTCGGCGACGCCGACGGCGCAGGTGGCACAAGGTCGATCTGCAGCGCGACGCGCCCGTCCCCGTGCGGGACCTGGCGCTGCACCACCTCCATGGCGTCTCCGAGCCAGACCATTCCATCGCGGGCCACCCACCCGTCGTGGAGTACGCCGACGAAGATCCTGAGCCCCGAGTAGACGACCGTCAGGCCGGGCCTCACCAGCCCTTCGGCTTTCTCTTTCTCCATGCTTCCTCCCTCACCTCGTAGCTTTGCCGCTCGGCCCATTTCTTGAGGCTGAAGCTCAGCCCTCGGCACTCCTCGACGTCGTCGACGAAGAGGTAGACCTGCGGCACCTTCTTGCCCGGCAGCAGGCGCAGGATACGTCCCACGGCCTGCTGCAGGGCGGGTGCCGTGTGCTCGTATGCCGCGAACGGGGTCAAGAGCAGCAGGGTGTCCAGGTCCTTCCGGTTGTAGGCCTCGCGCCCGATGTCCATGGTGGCGAAGACCGGGTTGTAGTCATTCAGCTGGGGGAGCCTCTCGTCGGCCTTGGTCTCGCCCGTGATGAGCCCGCTCCCGTCTACCTGCTCGTGCAGCCAGCCCGCGTGGGCGACCGAGTGGGTGAGGACGTAGACGGTTCTCCCATCCTCCAGGCAGGAGTCGAGTGTGGCTAGGATGAGCTGGTTCCGCTGCGATTGCTCACCGAGCCAGATGCGCAGCAGGCCAAGGTGCACGTTCCCGCCCCTGTCGGTCACCCTGTGCTTCTCCGCGTCTGGCAGCTTCACTCCCGTGCGGACGAGGTGGAACTCCGGTCTCAGCTCCTGGGACACGTCGCTGTGGAAGATCCTGCCGAGGTGTGAGTAGACGATGCCCTCGTTGTGGTCGACCCGAACCGGCGTCGCGGTCAGGCCGTACCGTTCTCCGGCACAGACGTCGGCCGCGAGGCTGAAGTGCTCCGCTGCCATGTGGTGGGCCTCGTCGTAGATGACCGTAGAAAACCACAGGTGAAAGTCACCGGGTAGGCTCCCGGCGAGGACCCTCTTCGCCAGCGTCTGGATCGTGGCGAAGACCACCTCCCTGCGGTACTCCATCTTCTTCCCGTGGACCCAGCCGACCGGGCCATCCAGGTCGAACCAGTCGTGCAGCTCCTGCTCCCAGTTCCGCAGGTGGGCCTTCTGGGCCGAGACGACGAGGAGGGGGCCCTCCATGATGGCCGCCTTCAGCAGGCCGAGGATCGTCTTTCCACCGCCGCACGCGAGGTGCAGCACCCCTCCGTCGGCTAACAAGAACGCACGCCACGTCTCGACCTGGGCGGGCAGTAGGGAGAACGATGCCTTCGGCCGCAGGGAGCTGGGCGCGAACGACTTCGGGCGCATGTCGACGACCTCGACTCCCAGGCCCGCCAACTGCTCTCTCCCGAGGAAGGCGCGGGGCACCTCGACGTGCGCGGGGTGCGAGCGGGCCAGTGTCCTAGGTTCGGCTGAGCGGCCGAAGCAGAAGGTGAGGGCGCCCTGAATCGGCTCCTCGCGCACCACCTCTTTCGGAAGGAAGAGGGACGTGCCGAGGTAAGCCTTGCTCGGGTCCAGCCTCAGTAGCTTCACTGGTCCTTCTTCGGTCTGGAGAAGGGGTTCGGGTACTTCCGCCTGGGGATGGCGTCCACCCCAAAGACGAACTCCCTGAAGACGGCGCTGACAGCGGACAGGCCGCTGTTGTGGAACAGGACGTTGAAGAATCCTTCGTCGTCCGCGTGGTCCTCTCTCAGCCGATCTGGAACGACGACTGGTGCGTTGCCATTGCCATTGCCATTCCCTGACCATCTCGCCGGGTAGTCTGCGACCCGAGTCTGGGTGTTCGCGATCTTCTTCTCTACGATCACGCGGCAGCTGTTTCGCAGCCGACACTCCGTACACTCCGGGGAGTCGGGCTCGAAGGCGGCCGGCTCCCCGTGGCAGGGTGGTGTCTGGATGCGGCTGCCGAAGCGGTCCCCGTAGGACATCTATTGCCTCCGACCTGTTACTCGTCTTATGGCCATGGCGTGGTAGATTTTCACTGCGCCAGGAGCCGACCATGACCATCGACGTCCACGACGACCTCGGCGAGGCCCTCCTGAGTGAGTTTCTGGGCGGGCCGCCGGAGTTCCTCAAGGAAGCTCGGTGGGTCGAGCGCGACGAGCTGTTGGACCGTGACTTCGCCCTCATCCTCGTGGATGAGGAGGGGAGAGATCACCGAAAGTTCGCGTGCCACGACGCCTGCAGCACGAGGGTCTCCGCCTACTACCTCCTCAACGTCGCGGAGCTGCCGCCCGTCGCCGCCAAGGTGGCCGCCGCCAACATCCTCCAGGCCGCGGCGGACTTCGGCTGCCAGCTCGCCGAGAACTGCGCCACGCCGCTGTACAAGATCGCCTCCGCGGAGGACTGCGGCGGGATGCTCGATGAGCGGCGGGTCGCGGTGAAGCAGGCCCAGATGCCCATGCCCACCAACGGAGCGGCGCAGGGGGCGGCGAGGGTCTCGATGCCCCTCTCGGGGTCGGCGCTCCCGCCGGCCATCTCGGGCCTGCGGACCCTGAACCCCGCGCCGATGAGCGCCGCGCCCTTCGCGCAGGGCAGCACCAAGGTCTCCTCGTACGACGTCCTGCGCGCCTGCGTCGACGAGTGGCACGAGCTGGACCCCTACCAGCGGAGGGAGGCCGCCCTCTGGCTGCGGCAGAGCGGGTCCCAGGAGGGCCTGGACCTGCCGGAGAAGATCGCCGCGTACGCCGGGGACTCGCTGAGCCCGGACTTCCCCGCGGCCATCCGGGTGCGGCGGCACCGCGTGACCGAGGAGATGGCCGAGGAGTACGACCGGTTGGAGAAGGTGGCCCAGTTCCTGGTCCCGGACCTCGTGGTGGACGCCCTCTACCAGCTCGACGAGGCTGCCGGCCTGCTGCTGAAACACGGGGAGACCCTCCCCGACCCCGTCCGCTCGGTGTTCTCGATGCCGAAGGAGGCGGCCTGGTCCTGGACGCACGGTGACATCCTCGTCAACGAGCACCAGCTCGGCGACTTCGCGATGCGGAACTCGCTCGAGAAGAAGATGGAGGCGATCTTCACCGAGGAACTGGCCATGAAGTTCCGAAAGGACCCCGTGGGGACCTTCAAGGCCATGCCGGTCGGTCAGAAGATGATCGTCGCGCGGATGGCCACGCAGTCGGGCATCCACAACGACGGCGGGGGTCCCTGGGGGTACTGATGGCCCATCTCTTGACCGAGGAGGGGACCCATCCCCTCACCGCGGCGCGCTTCTTGACCAAGCGCTATGGGCTGGAGTGGTTCCAGTGGCCGCCCTCGGTCCTGCGACAGACGCTCCAGGCCGACGAGGCCGTGAACATCTCCCGCAGGAACATGACCCGCGCCCTCGCCGCCGCCGCGGTGGCCATGCGGGACGAGTTCTGGACGGAGTGGCAGGTCTTTCACTTCCTCTGCCAGGCGTTGAACGGGATCCCCCCGGACCCGGGACTCCTGCACGCGCACTCGCTGGCCGAGATGCTGGTTGCGGTCGACGTCGCCCAGCAGGTCCGCAGGGAGCTGAAGGGGCTGGCGGAGATGCCCGAGTTCTCCGAGGAGGTCGCGCGCTACGTGGCCTGCCAGGCCCTCGCGCAGGGTATCTGGTACCTACCCCCACCCCTGGACTTCGCGAACAAGTACGCGGCCCGACGCAGGTACCGCTGCCTGGACTGCGGGGCGGAGCAGGAGGTCTTCGACGACGACGGCCTCTGCGACGCCTGCACGGGCCGCTTCGACACGGAGCACCTCGGTCGCTGGGAGTCGGACCCCGCCGCGCTGGCCCGCGGCCTCGGCAAGAACACGCAGGTCTTCGAGGGGAATCCCCAGGCCGCCGTCGCGGCGAGGCTCGTCGAGGTCCTGAGTCGCCCCGGCCTCACGCTGCAGGAGAACTCCACGGACGTCTGCGTGGCGAGGATCATCCCGGCGCTCTCCGCCCTGTACCTGGACCGCGCCGAGATGCGGGTGCAGGAGGCACTCACGTGATCTCGCCCGCGACCATGCTCGCCTTCTCCCGCGAAGTGCAGAAGGAGGGGGCGATCCTGCAGCCGGCGCTGGAGGGCGTCTACGAGACCGGTCGGCTGCTGAAGACGATGGCAACCCAGCCTGGCCGCGCGCTGCGGGAGGGCTGGGAGGGGCTCGCCAACGTCTCCCCTGCGGCCAGGCGGGAGATGGCCGAGGGGCTCAAGGGAAAGGGTCCGCGCTACGCCGCGGACTTCTACGACGCCCCCGGCTGGGCGGCGGAGGCCCGGCGCGGCGGCCTGCTGGCCAACGTGCCGAAGTACGTCGGTCAGGCCCCCGCAGGGCCCGCCTCCCTCGCCGACCTCGGTCGCTACTCGGCGGAGGCCGCCGAGCACTACGGCAGGAAGGGCGTCAACGTCCTGGGTCGCGCGCTGCCGGGCCAGAAGGCCGTCCAAGTGCCCCTCCTGACCCTCGGCACCGGCAGCACCCTGGCCCAGAAGACGGATCCGAGGACGGGTCGCCAGCTGGGGCTGGCGGAGCGGGCGGGGGCCGCAGCTGGCGGCCTCGCCACCGGGCTGGCCTCCTCGCGCGCCGGCTTCATCGCGGGTACCCTGGGTCAGGAGATCGGCACGCGCGCTGGTCGCTGGGCTGGCAGGGCGACCGACGTCGGGGCCGGGCAGGTCCGGAGGCTGGTGCAGGAGTGAGCCTCAGCGACCAGAACCGGTTCAGCGGGCGCCCGGCCCTGTCCCCGTATGGCAGCCGGAACTTCGGCATCCGCTACCCGTCGCCGTTCTTCGACGTGGCGCAGCAGTTCCTGCCCGAGAGCGTCCGGCAGCTGCACTACTGGTGCCGCTACTACTTCCTGACGAACCCCGTCATCAACGCGGCGTGCACCAAGCTGGCCGAGTACCCAGTCACCCGCCTGCTGTTCGACTCCGACGATGAGCACGTGACGGGGCTCTACAGGAACTTGGAGAAGCGGCTGAAGCTGCGGGAGTTCCAGGTCGAGGTCGGCCTCGACTACTTCACCTACGGCACCGCCTTCGTCTCCAACTTCTACCCCTTCCTGAAGTTCCTGGTCTGCCGCAGCTGTGGGTCACGCTTCCGGGCGGACAAGAACCGCAGCCTCTACAAGTGGCGGAGCCTCCGCTTCTACCTCCGATGCCCGGAGTGCAAGAAGGACGACTACGCCCGCGAGGCTGACGTCTACATCCGCAGCGTCCGGGACATCCGCGTCATCCGTTGGAATCCCGAGAACATCGACATCCGCTACAACGAGGTCACCGGGAAGTCGAAGGTCTACTTCAAGATCCCTCGTCAGATCATCAACGACGTCACCCTGGGAGACCCCGACACCATCGAGACCCTCCCGTCAGACTTCCTGGACGCCGTCCGGCAGAGCAAGTCCCTGCTCTTCAACCCAGACATGATCTATGTCCTGAAGCGCCCCACCATCGCCCAGAAGGACCAGGGTTGGGGGACGCCACTCATCTATCCCCTCCTAAAGGATGCTTTCTACCTACAGATCCTGAAGAAGGCGAACGAGTGCGTCTCTCCTGACACCTGGATCGAGACTGTTGGGGGTCTGCGACAGGCGAAGGACGTGGGGGTCGGGGACTACGTCCGCTCACACACCGGCAAGTTCCGCCGCGTCTTCGATTGTTGGACACGCCCTATCCACAGGACGCAGGGTGAACGTGCCTTGCGCTTCACGCTCTCCGGGCTCCGAGAGTATCCCAGCATCTTCTCGCCGAATCATCCGCTGTTCGTCGTACGCCGCAACGATGTTTGGCGCAGGAGGGACACAAAGGAAGTCCAGGGTTCCTGCACCATACTGCGGAATCCTCACCTGTGGGACCTCGACTTCGTGGAGGCCGCTCAGGTCCGTGCTGGGGAATACGTCGCGTACCCGATCACCAGGCGTGTGAGTACCCAGCCCGTGGTGGATGTAGCTCGCTACACGGGTAGGACGAGAACTGATGGGCATGTCTACGAGCAGTGCGAGCAGGGTACGGCCGAGGCGTTTGAGTGCCTGGAGACCGGGACTGGGACCGTCGCGTTCTCGGGCTCCAACGCGCTGAAGGTCGCTCGGCGAATTTATCGTGCGGGGAGAGCACCGATTCGCACGCCGCGGATCCGCGAGCTGACAGAGGACCTGGCCTACGTTGCAGGCTGGTACTGCGGCGACGGAAGCATCGGCGCGAGGCGTGCGGACTTCAGCGTGGGGATGGACGACCCTGTGGATGCCCTGCAGGCTGCGCTGAAGCGCTCGTTCGGGAAAGAGGCGGGGGTCTACCACCCCCGCGGCACGAAGAAGATGCTCGCCCTCTCGCTCTGCGACTCGGTCGCCGCGGAGTTCCTCGACAACTGGCTCGGGCACGGGGCGCACAACAAGCGCGTGCCCGACGAGGTGATGGAGGCCCCCGACAGCGTGCTGCTCGCATTCCTACGCGGCCTGTACGAGGCCGATGGGTACTTCGACGCGAAGCGCGCCGTGCTGACTACGGTGAGTCCTGAACTCGCGTACCAGGTGCGCACGGCTCTTTTGTCTCTCGGCTGCATCGCTACTGTCTCAAGACGGGACATGAGTCCCTACGTTTCCATGATCGATGACCGGCAAGTGCAGAATGGGTTTGTGCATGCCGTAGTAGTGAGCGGCCGTTCGAGGGACCGCCTGCGTGCGTTGCTCTACGGCGGCGAGGCACCGGAGGTCGTATCAGGTAAAAGTGGGTTCTTCTTCAAGGGTTATTTCCTGGCCCGCATCCTCTCCGTGGAGGAAGACCCCTGCCCCGAGGTCATCAACTTCAGTGTGGAGGAGGACCACACCTTCTGCACCTACGGCATGGCGACGCACAACAGCATCGCACTCGAGCACGTTGTGCCTTTTCGCGCAGTCTACCCGGGCCCGAACACGGGAGGAAACGACACCCCCTTCGGGGCCTACAACCTGTCCAACTGGAAGGCGCAGATCGACCGGGAGATCAATCTCTGGCGCAGGGACCCCAACTACATCGCGGTGCTGCCGGTCAACGTCGGGTTCGAGCAGTGGGGCGGAGACGCCAAGGCCCTGGTCGTGCACCAGGAGTTCCGCATCCTCAACGAGCAGATGCTCGCCGGTGCGGGGATCCCCCCCGAATTCATCTTCGGTGGACTCAACTGGCAGGCGTCGAACACGTCGCTGCGCGCCCTGGAGAACATGTTCCTCGGGTACAACCGGCAGCGCGAGGAGCTGACTTCCGACTTCGTCATCGGGGGCATCGCCTCCTTCATGGGTTGGCCGAAGGTCGGCGCGAGATTCGACCGCTTCCGCATGGCGGACGACTTGCAGCGGTCCATGTTCTACCTGCAGCTCAACCAGTCCGAGAAGGTGTCGGACCGGCGGCTCGCCGAGGAGCTGGGTGAGGACCACGACCTGGAACTCCGGCGCATGGACGACGAGCGCAAGTTCCGCCAGCAGGTGCAGCGGCGCGCCCAGGTCGGGGCCGCGGACGTCCAGGGCGAGGCCCTGGTGCGCTCCACCCGCTACCAGGCCAAGGCGATGCAGCTGCAGACCGAGGCCCAGGCGGAGAGCCAGGAGATGCTGGCCGCCCAGCAGGGGGGGCAGCCGCAGGGTCCCGCGGCGCAGCCTATCCTCAACGCCGTGCCGCCCGGCGTCTCCGCGCAGGGGCCACCGGAGGGGGCCGGAGAACCCAACGAAGGGCGTCTCCCGCCCGGGGTGGCGGGCATGGCCTCCCCCCTCCAGCGGGGCCAGGGCGGGGTGGACCTCGTCTACGTCGCCCAGCGGGCCGCCGCTTACTTCAGGACGCTGCGGCGCGAGGCGGGGGAGGAGGCCGCGCAGCAGGAGCTGCAGCAGCTGCAGACCGTGCAGCCCCAGCTCTACCAGATGGTCCTGCAGCTCCTGAACGACCGCGGGGACTCCACGAACCCGGCGGACGCGAGCAAGACCCCGGCGCCCGCGGGGAGTCCGCCAGGTACCAGCCCCGCGCGGACGATAGGCTAAGAGAGGTCAGCGGAGGACCAGGACGAGCGCGGGGCTCTCGTGCCCGCAGCTGTCGCAGGCCCCGCTGCCCCAGTACGGCTCCGCCGACTGCCCGCGTGCGCAGACCGAGCAGAGCCACATCCGGCGGTGGTCGAAGTACCGCGCCTCGACGAGCGCGCAGCGGTGGCAGGCGACGTCCCCGCAGAACCCCCGGCCGTTCTCCTCGTGGAGGAGGGGGCAGAAGGCGTGCCCCGTCCCCTCGTCCACCTCCTTCGGGATCTCCGGCAGGGGCGCGGGCTCGCGGAGCCCGTGTCCCTTCAACCTCTGGAGGAGCCGTTTCACTCGTCCAGCAGGTCCCGGCAACAATCAATAAAGGCCAGGCAGAACCCGACCATCATCGAAAACCAAAAGACACCCGCGAGGGGGCTCATTCCTCCTCCCCCTCTTCGTCCTCGTCTTCCGCCTGGGGGCTCTCGCCCCCACCGTAGATCGCGTCCTCGACCATGTCGTCGAGGACCTCCCCGGCCGAACCGGGGTCTTGGGTAGGGTCCATGGACCCTCCTTTAGGAGACTATTCTGCCTCCAGTTCTCTTATGCCCGTAGGCGGGATAGGCTTTCAGCGTGCCGGCCCTGAACCCGATCGCAGCCTTCGAGAACCTGAAGGCCCGCGTCGGCAAGGCCATCTCCGCGCAGTTCCCCTACGTCGGGAAGCTGCACCGCCTCGAGCTGGTGAGTCTGGACTTCAGGGACGCCGGGGACAGCGCGACGGATCCCCTGCACGTCGACAACGTGACCAGCCAGCTCGAGACCAAGCTGGTGGGCGGGACCTGGGCGGTCCCCGTCCGCGCCCGCCTCAGGCTGGTGGAGATCGCCACCGGCAAGGTGTTGGACGAGACCACGATCACGCTGGCGCGGCTCCCCAAGATCACGCGCAGGTACAGCTACATCGTGGAGGGGCACGAGCGGCAGCACGACGGCCTGTTCAGGTCGAAGGCCCGGCCCTATCATCTGATCGCGAACAACGGGGACATCGTCGCGAAGTGGAACACCCAGAAGGGGATGGGCTTCGACATCCTCCTGGACCCGCGGACCAAGAAGCTGAAGATGAAGTACGGGGGGCCGACGGTACCTGTCTACCCCCTGCTGCGCGTCCTCGGCCTCCAGGACGCCGAGATCCGGCGGGCGTGGGGTGACGAGGTCCACCGCGCGAACGCCACCGACAAGCCCGCCGAGCTGTCCAAGATCCACAAGGCGCTGACCGCGAAGGGCAAGAAGGGGTACAGGGCTCCCCCGACGGACGAGGTGAACGCCTTCGTCCGACAGGCCTTCGACGACACCCGCGTCCGCCCCGACGCCATGGAGGCGGCCTTCGGCCTCTCCGTCGACCGCCCGACAGGCGAGTCCCTCCTCCTCTCGACGAAGAGGCTGATCGGGATTGCCCGGGGCGAGCAGGGGGTGGACGACCGCTCGTCCCTCGCATCCAAGGACTTCGCCACGACCGAGGACTTCATCGCGGAGTCCATCGAGAAGCGGACCTGGGACCTGAAGCGGAAGATCTCCAACAACCTCGACCGGAAGAACAAGGTCAGCGAGATCCTCGCCTCCAACGCCTACTGGCGCGTCATCCGGGAGACGTTCGCCCCCGCGCAGAGGCCCAAGCAGACGAACCCCCTCGACTTCGTGTCGGGTCACCTGCGGACCACCATCCGCGGGGCCTTCGGCGGGATCAAGGGTGAGAACACGATCGTCGAGAGGGACAAGCACATCAACCCTTCCCACCTGGGTTTTCTAGACCCGGTGCAAACTCCCGAATCGGAAAGCACAGGTATATCCTTGCATTTGCCGTTGGGCGCGCACAAGGAGGGGTACGACCTCCGCATCAGCGTCTACGACGTCCGTGCCGAGAAGCGCGTGGAGGTCTCCCCCGGAATACTGGAGCACGCAGTGGTCGCCTACCCGGACCAGGTGAGGTGGCGTGACGGCAAGCCGGTGCCGGTCTCCGAGGAGGTGGTCGTCCGCGACGAGGACCGGCAGACCAGGCGCCGGCCCTGGAAGGACGTGCGGTACGTGCTGCGGTCGTCGAAGGGCCTCTTCTCGTTCAGCGCGAACCTCATCCCCTTCCTGCAGAACGACCAGGGGAACCGCGCCTCCATGGCCGCGAAGCAGCAGGAGCAGGCCGTCTCCCTGCTGAACCGCGAGGCGCCGCTGGTCCAGAGCAAGACCGAGGGCCCCCTCACCTTCGAGCAGGTGCTCGGGACCTTCAGCTCCCACGCCAGCCCGGTCGACGGGACGGTGACCTCGGTGAAGCCCGCCGAGATCGTGGTCACCGGGGAGGACAAGCGCGCGGCCCGCGTGCCCATCTACGACCACTTCCCGCTGAATGGCGGGCGGGCGATGATGCACGCCGAGCCGGTGGTGAAAGTCGGGGACCGGGTGCGCAAGGGGCAGCTGCTCGCCGACTCCAACTTCTCGCGCGGTGGAGCCCTCGCACTCGGTACGAATGCCAGAGTCGCCTACTTGCCCTACCACGGCTTGAATTTCGAGGACGGGATCGTGGTCTCCGAGACCGCGGCGAAGAAGCTCTCCTCCCTGCACCTGCACCAGGAGACACTGCGCCTCTTCCCCGGCACCGTGCTGAATAAGCAGCGCTGGAAGGACTACACCCTACCGGAGCGCGCCAGCCCCGACCGGCTCGCCAAGCTCGACGACGACGGCATCGTCCGGGAGGGACAGACGGTCAAGGACGGCGACGTCCTCGTCGCCGCCATGGTGCCCACCCAGCGCACCGGGATCGAACAGGAGCTGGCGAGGATCCACAAGTCCCTGGTGAAGGACTACCAGGACCGCTCCCTGCTGTGGGACCACGAGTACCCCGGGCGAGTGGTCCGCGTCACCAAGACCCAGGACCGGGTCATCGTCCACGTGCGCACGGAGGAGGCACTGGCCCCGGGCGATAAGTTGGCGGGACGCCACGGGAACAAGGGCGTCATCTCCAGGATCATCCCCGACCACGAGATGCCGCACGACAAGGCCGGCGAACCGGTCCACGTCCTGCTGAACGTGGCCGGCGTGCCCTCGCGTATGAACGTGGGGCAGGTGCTGGAGACCGCCGCCAGCAAGGTCGCGCGCAAGACCGGGCAGCCCTACGTGGTCGACAACTTCTCGCCTGGCACGGACTACATGCAGAAGGTGAAGGACGACCTGGCGAAGCACGGTCTGTCCGACACGGAGGAGCTGTTTGACCCGAAGACCGGCGCCTCCCTCGGGCAGGTCTTCACGGGCGAGCAGTACATGCTGAAGCTCCACCACCTGGTCGACGAGAAGATGACGGCCCGGTCCTACGGCGGGGCCTACACGCCGTACGGGGCACCCCCGGCGGGAGCCGGCATCCCGGGCGGGGGGCAGAAGCTCGACCTGCTGACCTCCTACGCCCTCCTCGCCCACGGGGCGAACGCCAACCTCCGCGACGCCTTCACGATGAAGAGCGACGAGGACCAGGACGACGTCTGGACCGCCATCCAGACTGGGCAGCCTCTCCCCCCGCCGCGACCGGCCCGCGTGCTGGGCAACTTCCTCACCTACATGAAGGCCATGGGGATCAACGTGGAGAAGCGCGGCAGCGAGTACGTGCTCTCCCCCATGACGGACAAGCAGACGCTCGCGGTCTCCAACGGAAACATCCGCTTCCCCGACAAGGCGCTGCACGCCAAGGGGCTGCGGACCATTGAGGAGGCGGGGGGTCTCTTCGACCGGAAAATAACGGGCGGTTTGGAAGGCCAGATGTGGTCCCATATCGAACTTGGGCATCGAATGCCGAATCCCGTCTTCGAGGGACCCATCCAGAAGCTGCTGGGCATCACCAAGAAGGAGTACGAGGATCTGGTGGGTCCGTCCCTGACGGACGGGAAGTCCGGCTTCGAGGTCATCGGCGAGAGGTTGCAGAAGCTGGACGTGGACAAGGAGCTGAAGCGCCTCGAGGCCGAGCTGCCGAAGCTCAAGGACGCGCGGCTGCACCAGGCGTACCAGAAGGTGCGCTACCTGCGGTCGCTGAAGAAGCTGGGGCTCACTCCGCTGGATGCCTACACCAACCGGGTCCTGCCGGTGGTCCCCCCGGCCGTGCGGCGAATCTCCATCGGCTACGACGGGCGGCAGGTGTTCGACGACTTGAACGGGCTCTACCTGGCTGTCGGGCAGCTCAACCAGCAGCTCAAGAAGCAGGACCCCTCCAATCCCCCATCCGAGACCCAGAAGACCAGGGCCGCCCTGTACGACGCCCTGCGGGGACTAAGGATCAGCGGCATGGACCTCGGGGCCGGGCAGCGCCGGCACCACAAGGGCCTGATGGAGCGGTTGGGTGGCACCCCGAAGGAGTCGATCTTCCAGGCCGCCGTGATGAAGCGACGCCAGGATTTGTCCGCCCGCTCCGTCATCGTCCCCATGCCGGAGCTGGAGATGGACGAGGTCGGTGTACCGCTGCCGATCGCCATGGAGCTGTACAAGCCCTTCGTCGTCCAGCATCTGCATACCCGGGGGGGCTACACGCCGCTCAGTGGGCAGGCGCTGGTGAAGAAGCAGGACCCCGTGGCGATCGACGCGCTGCACAAGGTGATGGCCGAGCGCCCGCTGCTGATGAAGCGCGACCCCGCCCTGCACAAGTTCTCGGTGATGGGCTTCCGCCCGCGGGTCATCCCCGGGAAGGCCATCGGGATACATCCCCTCGTGACAGGGGGCTTTAATGCCGACTTTGACGGGGATCAGCTGGCCCTCTACACCCCGGTCTCGGAGGAGGCGAAGGAGGAGGCGAAGCGGATGCTGCCCTCCAAGAACCTCTTCTCCCCGACGAACTGGAACGTCATGCCCGTCCCCGGCCAGGACTCCCTGCTGGGCATCTACCAGGCGACCGCGTGGGGGGTGGAGTCGAAGGCGGCTGCCGGGCTTTCACCGGAGATGATCGCCAAGCGCCTGAAGGACCGCGCGCTGAAGCCATCCGACGTCGTGACGTACATGGGGAAGAAGACGACCGCGGGGCGCCTGGCCCTCGCCCTGGCCCTGCCGGAGATGATGCGGAACCACGAGCGCCTGCTGTTCGACCCGAAGTTCCGCCTCGACAAGAAGACCCTGCAGGACGTGCTGGCCGACATCGGGCGCAGGTTCCCCAAGGAGTACGCGCGGACGGTCGACGAGTGGAAGAACCTCGGCAACAAGCTGGCCTACCTCAACGGCAGCTCGTTCACCCTCAACGACTTCCACGACGGCCGCGCGCTCAGGGACGAGGTCCTGAAGCCCTACCAGGAGAGGGAGCAGCAGGTCCTGCGCACCTCCGGGCTCTCTCAGGCGGAGAAGGAGAAGCAGGTCGCCGCGCTCTACCTGGAGGCCCGCAAGGAGATGGAGGCGCGCGGCATGGCCCGCTACAGCGCGCTCGGGCAGAACAGGCTCTTCGAGTGGGTGGCATCTGGAGCGCGGGGCGGGTGGGACCAGTTCGGCCAGCTGGTCGCCGGGCCGATCATGGTGAACGACCCGAGCGGGAAGCCGGTGCCGATCGCCATCACCAAGTCCTTCGGGGAGGGCCTGCCGCTCTCCGAGTACTGGACCCACATGCACGGGGCGCGGAAGGGCATCCTCGACCGCGCCTCCGGGACGCGCGACCCGGGGTCGCTGACGAAAGAGATCATCAACACGGTCATCGACGTGAAGATCACCGCCGAGGACTGCGGCACCACTCGCGGCATCTCCCTGCCGCTGACCAGCAACGACCTGGACGGGCGCTACCTCGCCAAGGAGGTGCCGCTGAAGGGCGGGGCGTCCCTGCCGGCGCGGACGCTCGTCACGACCCAGGTGCTCGCTGCCCTGCGGAAGAACGGGGTCCAGAGCGTGGTGGTACGGAGCCCGCTCACCTGCCGGCAGCCCACGGGGATCTGCGGGACCTGTTACGGCGTCAACGAGAACGGGAAGCACCACCCGATCGGCACGAACATCGGGGTCATTGCCGGCCACGCCCTCGGGGAGCCCGTCACCCAGCTCCAGATGCAGTGCAATGCCGCCGGCAATCTCCTTTTGGTTCGAGCCTCTGGGCGGGAGATGGTCTGTTCCTTGGAGCAGCTTTGGGAACGGTCTGATTCCTGTGTGTCAGTGGATGTGGAAGGTGACCTGCTGATCGAGACCAAGATGCTGCTGGATGTGGCTGTGTGGGACCAGGGGCAGTTTACTAAGGCGCTCACGCTCCAGCGTCACAGGCCAGACGATCAAATGGTCCTTGTTCGTACCTCGTCTGGTCGGGCCTTTGTCTCGCAGGGGAATCACCCGAACTGGGCACGAGGAGATGCGCCGGCTTGCCCTGAATGCGGACGACAGGAAATCGTGAAATTCGTAGGGCACTATAAGATGCCGGGGTATGAGGGTGCGATTCCCAAGACGTCCGTGCGGTGTCAGTGTGGGCATACCTTTACTGTCACGCGGGAAGAATACGAGGAGCAGCAAGAAAGGATCGTTTACAGCCAGGATCTGGAGGGGGTCTTCATCGGGGTCTCAAGCTATGCTGAGTTGACTGAATCCGTACCGATGCCCCTTCCCCCATACCTGCTGGGAATCTACCTGGCTGAAGGTAGTATTCGTCGAGAACGCGTAGGGCAGAGACCTGAAGAGGGGCGGAAACGGCGCCACACGACGCAGCGTGGGCTCTACTGGCGAATAGACTCCGCTCTTTTGACCCAGAACGAGGGTGCCATAAAGGATCGGATCGTTCGTGAACTGCGGGAGAACAAGATTCCCTTCTTCTTGAACGGGAAGAATACTGAGATCGACAGTACCGAGTTTGGTCGACTCCTCTGGAGCAAGTGCGGAATCCTGAGTTGCAACAAGCAACTTCCTCCCGGCTTTCTCAGCCAGGATGAGGAGTGGACTCGTCAATTTCTCGCCGGTGTCTTCGACGGCGACGGGACTGTCAAGCAAGACGAGGGTTGTATCTGCATTGACTCGACGAGCTGGACGCTGGTCTCGCAGCTTGCCCTGCTCTTTGAGAAGATCGGGGATGTTGCTCGGGTCTATGCGTCCACATTCAGGGGTACCTGCAAGCATCAGCCCTATCGTCTCAGCGTTTTCTTGCAGGCGCGCCTCCCGTCGGTGAAGGACCATCCCCTCAAGGCGAAGCCGCACCCGAATCAAAGCGTGCGCTATGAGAGGGTAGTGCAGGTGAAGGCGGTTGAGTACACGGGGTGGGTCTACGACATCGCGACGGAAAGTCGTGCCTTCTCCTCAAACGGTATTCGGACTCACAACACCTTCCACACTGGGGGAGTCGCGACCGGAAAGACGGGTCTGACCGATGCCTTCAAGCGGGCGAAACAGCTGTTCAAGGTCCCTGCGAAGCTGCCGGGCGAAGCACCTCTCGCGGAGGCCAGCGGACCCGTCGAGCGGGTGGTGGCGAATAAGGCGGTGGGCGGCCACGACGTGCACGTCGGCGGAAAGACCCACTATGTCCCCGCCTCCCAGACTCTCCTGCCGCACGTCCAGGCGGGCCAGGTCGTCCAGAAGGGGGATCCGTTCTCAGACGGCCTGCTGAACCCGCACCTCCTACTGCGCACGACCGGCAGCATGGGGAAGGTGCGCGCCGCCATGGCCAGTGAGCTGTCCACCGTCTACGGCGAGAAGAAGACCCGCCGCAGAAACGTGGAGACCGTGGTGAGGTCGATGACCAACCTGGCCCTGGTCCAGGCGGCCCCCGGCCACCCCGAGTACACGCGCGGCCAGACCGTCCCGCTGTCCGAGGTCGAGTACAAGAACTTCGCCGCGCGGAAGGCTGGGCAGCCCGAGGTCTCCTACAAGCCCGTTCTCAAGTCCATCAGCGAGGTCCCGCTGGCCGCGCAGGAGGACTGGATGTCCAGGCTGAACCACCAGCGCCTCGACGCGACGTACATGGACGGGGCCGCGCAGGGCTGGTCCTCGGACATCTACGGCAAGACCATCCCGGGCCTCGCGCACGGGGCCGAATTCGGACTACTCTCGCACCAGGAGAAGAAGCCGTGACCGTCGAAGAACTGGAAAGGACTTACGAGGCCGCCTACGCCGATCTCCACCTGCAGGGTGTGCGTGATCGCTACGGCGTCGGGGAGCAGAACTACCTGCCCCCCGGCTACGCGGCGGTCTTCGCCGAGATGGAGAAGGAGGCGGGCATCTCCTGGCTCGGCAAGCAGGTCGCCCGGGGTCTGGCCGGGACAGGTCAGGCGCTCCGCCTGGCCGCGGTCAGCTCGGCCGGCACTGCGGCCGGTGGGGCGGAGATTGCGGGCAGCCTCGCCGCGCGGAAGGCGGGTAAGGCGGCGCTGAAGGCTCCGGGCGCCTCCCCCTGGCTCCAGGCCCAGCACCAGCTGGGAAGCGGTCTGGTCGGGGCCGGGCAGTGGGCCAAGAAGAACCCGGGCGCCGCGGCGATGGGTGCCGGCGCCCTCGGCCTCGGCGCGGCAGGCGCGGGGACCGCCGCGTTCGGCGCCGGCAGGCTTACCGCCCCGCGCCAGCCGACCTGAGGACTCCACCTTGCCCGGACCAGTCTCCGCGGACCTGCGCCCCGCCTACATCCAGGCGGGGCGGGTCGTGGACGTAGACCCGGTGCACTGGACCGTCACGGTGCGCTCGGAGATCGGGGAGCAGTTGTTCACCAACCTCCCCATCGCCGCCGTCTACCTCCACAGCGCCGAGGGGGAGGGCGTCTACGTGATGCCTGAGGTGGGCGCGGAGTGCTGGGTCGCCCGCCCGTCGGAGAAGGACCGCCGACCCTTCATCCTCTGCTACCGCCCGCTGACGGACCAGGGGGAGATGGCCGACCGGGGCAACCGGCCCCCGATGAACCCCGGGGACATCTTCCTGCTGGGGCGCGACCAGAACGGGATCAGGATCCGGCGCGGCGGGATCCTGGAGGTATTCGCCACGCCGATCGCGCGGACGATGTACCTGCCCACCGACAACGCGGTGCAGACGATCTGCGAGGACTTCCGGGTCCTGGCCTTCGGGGGCACGCTGAACTGGGACGCTGCGCGCCCAGAGGAGGACCCGGACGGCAAGCTGCGGACCACTCTCGACCTGAGAATGAAGGAGTACGCCGATGACGCGGGGCACGTCGCGCGCCTCCGGGTCGGCAGGGTAGACGAGGAGGGGGACCCGGTCCTCAAGCTCCAGGTCTTCGCGGACGGGTCGGTGGAGGAGGCGAGCCTGACCGAGGCTCTCTCCCTCGTCCTGAACCGGCAGGGGGAGGCGACCCTCACCTCGTCGAACGTGAGGGTGCAGCTCTCCGAGGGTGCCTCCGTGAGCGTCTTCAACACCGAGGCCAACGTCGAGGGCGTGGTCCTCGGGCGGACCTTCCTGACCGACCTCCTCACCTTCCTCACCGGGCTACAGACCGTGTTCCTGGGTCTCGGGATCATCGTCCCCGGCCTGGTCGACATGATCTCCAGAACCTCCGCGTCCCTCTCCGCGGGGACCGCGGGGGGAGCCCCCTACCTCAGCACCCGGTCGCGGACGGAGTAGAGCCGTGGCGATGAACGCGTCCCTGCTCGCGCAGCAGATGAAGACCAAGATCCTGACCAGCAACCCGCAGTTCGCGGACCTGGGCGACCAGCTGGACTACCTGCTGGCGGCGATCTCCGAGGCCGTGGTGGAGCACGTCCGCGCGAGCGCGGAGGTGACGGTCACGGTCACCAGCGTCTCAGGCGTGACCACCGGGCCGGGCGTCTCCGGCCCGGGAACGGGTACTGCCACGATCACCTGAAACGGGGTATCCTCCCGCGAGGAGCGACATGAGCGCCAACACCGCCACGCACGAGCCCCTGTTCTTTGCGCAGGTGGACCCCCGCTCGTGGTTCGAGAAGACCGCCGCCGTCGCCAAGATGACGGACGACGAGCGGAAGTGGCCTGCCCAGGTGATCTCCGAGCTGCACAAGCAGTTGCCATTCCTCTCGCGGTACGACGTCGACCTGGTCCTCGACCGAGTGGAGCCGGAGGCCGGCTACGGCCTCGGCTACGCGTCGATCCGCAACCGGAGCCTCCGGGCCAGCGCCGCCGACGAGGTCGGGAAGGCCACCAACCTGATCCGCGTCCCGGTCATCGTCCGGGAGCGGCGGCTCCAGCCCTTCCACGTCTTCGAGGTCGGCGGGAACGTCTACCCGCTGACCAAGGAGCGGGTCGAGGCGGCCATGCTGAACCCGGCCATCTTCGACGGGCCGGCGCAGACCCCACCGCCGCGCTCCCCGTCCCTGGTCGACCAGGTCTACCCGCCCTTCCAGGAGCGGCAAGGCTTCGGCCGGTTGGCCGGCTCGGTTGACGTCAACCAGATCGGCAAGACCAGCTCGGCCTTCGAGTCCTTCCTCGCTGAACCAGTCGAGAAGCAGGCCAACATCGAGAAGGTGACCGCCCTGATGGCTCGCGGGATGGGACCGCGGGAGGCCGTCAAGACGGCCTACCCCGAGTGGAGCGACGCGAAGGTCGAGGACTTCCTGCGCACCGCCCCGCTTCCCAAGTCCGCCTCTGCCCAGCAGCAGGACTTCCGCGCGAAGTTCCGCGGCGTCATGCAGGCCCACGGGATCGAGCCCTCCAAGCTGAACGAGTACCGCAGCACCCCCGAGGGGAAGGCCAGGCTGAAGGCGGCCTTCGCAGACGTTGACAAGCTGCACCGGGCGGAGTCGGAGAAGCAGGCCTCCGCGGAGATGACCAAGGAGGCCCGCTACCTGCGGGCCATCCCGAGCGGCTGCGGGCCGTTCGAGGGCTTCGCTGCCAGGTTCGAGGGCACCCCGCTCCACCCGCAGGCCGTCGAGGTCGAGGCTCTGCAGGCCCAGGAGGAGCTGGAGCGCGCGAGGGAGCGCGTGACCGACAGCCTGATGTGGGCGAAGGACAGCCAGCAGGAGGTGCGCTCCGCCGAGGCCGAGGCGAAGCTGGCCGCCTGGAAACACCAGCAGCACGGCGTCCCGCAGGCCGAGACGCTGGGCAAGCTCGCCCACTGCCGCGGGGACGATGCGGCCTGGACCGACCACTTCTCCAGCTCGCCGTTCTACGAGGAGGCGCTCGCGGTCGAGAGGGACGGCGCGGCCATCGGCCTGGAGCGGGCCAGGTACCACTCGGCGAGGCGGCTGCAGGCCGCGCAGCGCCCCGACCTCGGCGTCAAGTGCGCCGAGCTGGATGCCCAGCTGGCGGCCTGGCGGTACGACCAGATCGCCGGCGCGGCCAAGCAGGCGGACGCCCCGCTCGACAAGGTCGCGAGGCGCGACATGCCCCCCTTCACCGCGCAGGACCGTCCCGAGAAGGTGAAGGAGATCTATCGGGCCCTGAAGCGCGGGCACCCCGACATGCCCGCGGAGATGAAGGCGCGCATCGCGGCGAGGCAGGGCAGGCCCGGGAAGCAGGAGCAGGGCCCCCCGTACAAGGCCCCGATCAAGGAGGCTGACGCCCTCGTTGAGGGAGGGGTGGCTCGTCTGAAGCAACACCTCACGGAAAAGAAGGAGGCGGCTGCGCCGCGGCTTTCTCTTTTCTTGGAGAACCTTGGGGAGAAGGTTCTACGAAAGGCGACCAAAGCAGGTCGTGCAGCAACTCAGGCGGAGAAGAACCCAGCAGGTCTTCAGTCCTCTCTGAAGATCACTGAGGAAATGCTAGGGCCTTGGGAAGCCCACCCGACGATCCCAGGGGCACGAAGCCGCCACTTGAAGTCCGGGTTGGATCTCCTCGACCCCTCTTCCCCTTTCTGGGAGCACACTCCCTTTCATACGAGTGAACAGTCGGAGGTGATGAGGGCATTCAATCCCTCCTCGTTGAAGAAGAAGGTTATTGGCAGTGCAGTTGTGACGGCTCCCGTACTCGTCCCAGCGGGTGGGATCGCAGCTCTGAAGGCTCGCGCGGCCAAGACGGAAAAGAAGAAGGAGGCGGCCATCGCGCCCATCCGCGGCATCGAACGCGAGAGCCTGACGGGGGCCGTCCGTGCCCTACGCCAGAGTGCCAAACCTCCGGTCCAGAGGGTGCAGAAGTCCGGGCTCGCGGCCCTCCTCTCCAAGCTCCGGGGGGCAGCATGAGCATCCTCGCCGAGAAGTTCGCCACCATCAAAGCCCAGGTCGTCCCGGGTCCCGGCAAGCCCAAGAAAGGTGAGGTCGTGATCATGGGCCAGGGACCTATTGTGTCTGACCCCAATCTTACGGAGACGGAAGTCCGCCAGACGGAACAGGCGTTCCGTGGCATGTTGGAGAAGAAGCGCCAGATTGCAGCAAAGGGGGGTATGCAAGGCTGGCTTGCGGGGCAGTCTGCCAAGATCCTGCAGCGTGATATCGACGAGTTCAGTAGGCTGCGTGGAACGAAGCAGGCATCTCTCTCACATGACCTTGAGAATGCGGAGAAAGTTGCCTTTTGGGGTGGGCTATCAGAGGCCCCGAACGACTACGTCAAGGACGTCTCTTCTCGTTCTGGAATCCCAGAGGAGCATGTTCGCTCCTATGTCCGCAACATTCGGCCCCACCGATTCATGGTTGACCCAAAGACCTTTGCGGAAGACCTGAAGCCGGTTTGGGGGGTCAAGGAGAAGAAGTACAATCCTTTGCAGCAGGGGCTCATGCGGCTGCGAGAAGGATCGCCGGAGGAAGCTGCCTATCTCAAGGAGCACAAGGCAGCGCTCGATCAACACCATGTGGACTGGCTGAGGGGACAGGCACGTCTGCGCTTCAAGTACACCGGGGGTGACACCATAGGTGAGTGGGCTCATCTCAATCGGGCTCTGGAGGCAAAGTACGGCCCCGACTGGCACGGAATGGGAAAGGGGCAGAAGAAAGAGGCATCCCTCTGCGAGAAGATCGCCGGCACGATCAACCTCTCCGACTTCCAGCGCTTCGAGGCGCTGTACGGCGACTCAGGCGTCCGCGACCTCGTCTTCGACAACGAGGACGTGACCGCGGCACTGCGGGGGCTCTTTTCCGAGCCGCCGGTCCCCGTCGAGAAGCTGGCGTCCACCGCGGTCGCGGCGGCCCTCTCCCCGAGGGTCGACGTCGTCCAGATCGTCCCTTCCGGCTACGGCTACAGGGTGAAGCTCTCCGCCGCGCCGAACGGCGTGGCCCCGCAGGAAGTCCAGATGAGCGCGCCGGAGGCGCAGCAGGCCCTGCCGGCGGAGGCCCTGCAGACGGCGGACCAGCAGGGCGTCGCCACCATGACGGGCGTCGAGGCGGAGCCCGACCCCCTGCAGGAGCAGGTGCAGCCCGTCACCGGCTTCGGTCTGTACAAGGTCTTCGAGGCGGGCACCGGGCGGCAGATCGTCGGCTACGTCATCCCGGGCCTGTTCGACCCGGCCTCCGGCCCGACCCCGATGTCGCTGTTCGTCAACGGCGGGCAGTACGCGCTGCAGCCGCAGATCGACGGCGTGCTGGTGGGCCTGAACTTCAACCTGCCCGAGGGCCCGAGCGTCCGCGGCCTCGGCATCTTCTACAAGACCGATGGCAAGGCGCTGCACGCCACTGTGCCCTACACGGTCATCTCGGAGATCAGCGTCACCGGCCCGGACGGGCTGCCGCAGAAGTACTACGCTGCCCAGGACCCGAGCGGCGCGGAGGTCCAGCTGGTGGTCTCAGAGGGGATCCTCCGCCCCACGCTCAGCGGGCAACCCGGCGAGATCCTGATCCCGCCCGACTACCGCTTCCTGCCGCTGGACAACCCGATCCAGCTCGAGGGCGGGAGCGGGCAGGACCCCATGATGACTCGCCAGGCCTCGGCCCACGACACCATGATGGAGCTGCGCGCCTGGGAGGGCGGCTGCGACCTCCGCGGCCCCGTGTTCGACAAGCTGGGGTCCGGCGAGCACGACTGGGTAGACGGCCTCTTCTGGATGGCCGCCGCGGGCGTCCCTCAGAACCTGGGCGTCTCGCTGCTGGAGAAGGCGGCCAGCAGCGGGGCCCCCGTGCGCATCTTCGGCCTCCGGCACCTCACCCCGGTGCGCGACGCGGCGGAGGAGGCGGTCGAGAAGGCCGCCTCGGACCTGGCGGCCATGCCCCCCCTGCCGAGGCGGCACTGCCTGCTGAGGGAGGCGCTCGCGCTCTCCCACACCAAGGAGGCCCGCCTGCTGCTCGGCGCCGACACGGTGGACGCGGTGCTGGCGCTGAACTTCGTCAACCCCGAGAACGTGGCCACCTTCGTCGAGAACATCGACATGCTGGAGGAGGCGTCGACGAAGATCGCCAGCCTCGTGCTGGCCGCCCAGCTCGGGCTGCAGAACGTCCCGGAGACGGCCGCTACGCGGGCGCTCTTCGCGCTGGAAGACGTGATCAGCGGCCTGAAGACCCTCCGGTCCTACGAGGTCTGAAATGGCATTCTCGACGATGGAAGAGATGATCGCCGCCTACGGCGCGAGGAGGGCTGTGCCTGGCGCTAGCGATGTTGAGTTGTTGTCCTTCATGCGCGAGGGCAGGCCAGCTGCGGAGAAGTTCATGCGCGGTGCGGTCGGGACGGCTGCTGGGGCCGCAGTCGGCACGGCAGGGGGGCTTGGAGTCAGGGCCCTGGGTCCCCGTAGGCAGGAATGAACAAGCTCGCCCGCATCTTCGGCGCCAGAGAGCCGGACGTCTCCGACGCCGCGGTCCCCTACGGTCACCGCCGGAAGGAGTACCTCGGCTACCTGAAGACCAAGTCTCGGGAGAAGGAGACGCCGTGGGGGAAGGCCATCGCGAGCGGCGGGCTGGTCGGCGCGCTCATGGGTCTACCCTTCGGCCTGACTGGCCCTCGACCGACGGCGACCAGCCTCGCGGTCGGCGGCCTCGCCGGAGCGGCCCTCGGCGGCCTGGTCGGCGCGGGCCTGAAGGCCAGTGACGACGCGGCCATCCGCGAGGCTGCCCGCCTGCTGCGCGAGAACCCGGACGCGGCCACGGTGGCGGCCATCCGCCGCCAGCTCTCGGCCAAGGCCTGGGCGGCGGCGCAGAAGGAAGTCGAGCGCCAGAGGCGCGAGGACCAGCGGCACCGCGAGACGCTGGAGGCGATCAGCGCCCAGCGCGACTTCCGGCACAGCGTGCCCATCTCGCAGCAGGCCCCCGACCAGCGGTGGCCGCGCGAGGCCCCGGTCCAGCACCGCAAGTGCGAGTACTGCGGGTCGCTGAACGAGGCTGCCCGGACGAACTGCAAGAACTGCGGGGCGCCCCTGCCGGCATCGAAGCTGGCGGCGGCGTTCAGCACCGCGCTCGGTGCCCTGCGCACACCAGAGGAGGTGACCATAGAAAAGTTCGCCGAGCTGCTCGGCGCCCTGGAGCAGGACCCTGCGACCGCGGGGGTCGCCCGCGCTTACGGCGCCGCCCACGACGCGCTGTACAAGGAGGCCGTGAGCACGGCTACCCTCTCCGCGCAGGGGCGGTGAGGACGGCATGGCCCATCCCGCCGCCTACTACCTGCGCTACCTCGCGCTCTTCCTGGAGGACGGCTCGGACGAGTCCGTCTGCCGGCACGTGCAGGCCCTCGGCTTCGCGCCGCCCACCCCGGCGGACACCGAGCGGGCCAGGCAGGAGGTAGCCTCTCCGCCGGAGAACTTCAGCCCGTGGAACCGCCAGGACCGGGCCTCCGCGCGGTGGCTGCGGGAGAAGCGCATCTACAGCCTGGTCCACCCGGACGCGGCGACCCTGGAGATGCGCGAGGCCGTCCTGGCGAACCCCCGCCTGCGCGCGGACGTCGAGCGCCTCGTCCTCGGCAACGTCGACCCCGACGAGGCCGCCCACCGGCTGCGCAAGACCCGGCGCCACGTGAGCGCGGCGGCCATCCGGGAGTACCGCCACTACTTCTGGAACCCGGAGGTAATTGGCCTCGCGGACTGGGCCGACTACTTCGACCAGGCGAGGCTCACCCGCGCCGAGGCATCTGCCCACCGCGCCGCCCTGGCCGCCGGCCCCGAGCTGGCCATGTACCGGACGGGGCTGGAGAAGGAGCTGGACAGCCAGCGGATCCTCAGGGAGGTCCAGCGCGAGCTGTACTTCACCTTCCAGGAGACCCGGGCCATGCCCCTCTCCGCCCGGAAGGTGGAGATGCTCTCCAACCTGGCGCGCGGGCTGGCGCGGGTGGACGAGCGGATGCAGTCCAGCGACACGGCCCTGCAGGACGTGCTCAAGCGCTTCGAGCGCTTCCGCGTGCGAGCCGGGCAGGAGCAGGGGGTCAGCCTCTTCGACCTCGCCCCGACGGGCTCGATCACCAACAAGTCCCGGCAGGAGGTACTCACTTCCCGCAGGGATGATAACTAGTGGGTTCGGAGGTCCCCATGCACGGGCAGGTCCTGGTCAAGACAGGTGCGAAGACGCGGTGGGCCCCCGAGCCCGGCTGGGTGCGGGAGTTCCGCGGTCCCTCGCTCCGCAGGGCGAGCGAGCAGGTGGCGGAGACCCAGATGACCTTCCCGGAGCCCCCGGTACCGATCGAGGGTCAGAACCTCCGCGCGGACCTCGTGCGCCGGAACTCCGACGTCATCCTGCACCTCTACCCGCACCGGAGCGTGCCCGACTTCGAGCGCCTGGTGGCGGAGGTCGTCGAGTCCCACTTCGGCACGACCGAGGGTTTCTGCCTCGACCGCGTTCCCGAGCTGCGGAGCTGGGCGCTCCTCATGTACCGGGTTGCGGACAAGCCCCTGTTCAGGCCAGAGTTCTACGTCGAGCAGTTCCTCGAGCTGCTCGACGCCGTCCTCTCCGAGGTCTAGATGCTGCGGTCCAAGACGTTCAACAAGCTGAGCGACCTCATCACCTTCATGCGGGGTCAGGCGATCCCCGTCAGCGCGGGGACGGCCATCGTCCAGAACTCGACGGGGCACTACGACCTCCTCTATGAGGACGCGGACGCCGCGGACGACGTCGTCCCGAACGCCCGGCCGAACGCGGGCGTCTCCTACGGGGAGGAGGACGCCGTCGCCGTCGCGGGCACCGTGATCGAGGTCTCGTCATTCAGGACCAGCGTGACCGGCGAGGCCCTGGGCGCGGGGTCCCAGAGCTTCAGCGGCACGCTGGCGAACACCTACGTCGTTCCGGGCACGGTCGTCATCTCCGACGGCGGGGGGACCGCACCCGCCATCGCAGACGACCGGCGAGGCCGGCTGGTCGAGCGGGCCAACCCCTCGGTCGACCGGGGCTCGATCGACTACTCGACTGGGGCCTTCAGCGTCGAGTACGCGTACACGAAGTCCCCGAGCGGGGCGATGACGGTTGACTACGAGTACTCGGCGCTGCCGACGACCTCGAAGGTGCCGAACCACGCCCGCCTCTCCGTCCTCGTCATCTCGATGTCGGCCGGCACGACCGTCGACTGGGCGATCTACGAGGACGAGGCGCAGACGTACCCACCGATCGCGCAGGGCTCGGAGACCCTCGTGGGCGGTTCGGCCCAGGTGTCCCTGGGCGAGATCGTGTCGGTGACGCTCACCACGGACCCCGCCGAGATGGGGAAGCGCTGGGTGAGCATCACCCCCGACGCCATCGCCGACGTCACCGTGCGGCTGACGTGGGAGCAGGCGGTGGGCTAATAGAGGGGTTCAGAACCCCCTCGGTCTCCGCCCCGGAGACCTGTCCCGCATAAGCGTCCTACACGCCTTCCGCCGGTGCTCGGGGGAGAGGCCGTGCGCCAGAATCGCCGCCTGGTGCTCGGGTGTCGCGTAGCCCTTGTTCTCCCCCCACCCGTAGGAGGGGTGGAGCCGGGCCATGTCGGCCATCATGTCGTCTCGGATGATCTTGGCCAGCAGCGAGGCGGCGGCCACGACGAAGTAGTTCTCGTCCGCCTTCGGCTCGATCCTCTGGCGCCACGGATAGCCGACCACGCCGCGCGAGCCATCGACGATCAGCAGGTCGACCCGCACCTCCTCCCGGACCTGCCGGGTGGCCTCCGTGAGGGCCCGGTCCCACGCGGTCTGGTGGCCGATCGTGTTGATCAGCGCGGCCGGGGAGACGCCGGTCCCCACCCGGGCGCCCAGCTCGTCTATGACGGCGAACACCCGCTCCTTGTGAGCCCTCCGCCATGCCGCGGTCGTCTCCTTGGACTCCCGGATCTCGCTGACGGGCCACCAGCCGGCCAGCTCCCCCTCAGTGACGGGAGCCTCGATGGCCACGCACACGGCGATAATCGGCCCGGCCACCGCTCCACAACCTACCTCATCCACGCCCGCGAGGGTCATCTCTCCTCCCATGGGACCTCGCGGCTTACGGGCCGCAGTCCCTTCAGGATGATGAGGGCGCAGAAGTCGCCCCCCTTCCAGTCGCTGCGCCTGTAGACGCAGTTGTTCATCTCGGCCCATTTGGCCAGCATGCCCCGTAAGAGAGCGGCTTCCTGCTGCCTAATAGGGAAGGCGAAGCGCAGCAGCAGGACTCTCCGCAGGGGGTCAGCCTCGTCGCGGACGTCCCAGCGCTGGAGGGATCCGAGGCTCGCGCGGCCGACACTCGCCGCGAAGTCTCGGACCCACTCCAGCGCCGGGGGGATCACCCGCCGGCCCGCCGGCCGGCTTCCTCGGCCGCCGCCTTCTTGCGGTCGGCCTTCCCCTTGGCGCCCTTCTTGGGCGCCTTCTCGGCCGCGGGCTCTTCGCCCTTGGCCTCGGCGGGGGTCTCGACGGGGGCCGGGGCCTCGGTCTCGACGGCGAGGGTTTCGACCGGAGGGGTTTCGGCCGCCTTGCGGGCGGCCTCCTGCAGCTCGTGAAGCGGGACGCCCCTGCCCCGCTTCTCCCGCCGGTTGGCCTTCTTGGCCACCGGCTTCTCGGCGGGGGCCGCGGGCTCTTCGCCCTTGACCTCGGCGGGGGCCGGGACTTCGATCACCACGGGGGGGTTGAACGGGGTCGCGGTGGTCTCCGCGACCACCGCGACCTGCTGATGGGCCGCCATCGGCCCCATCAGCTGGTAGCCCCCGCGGGCGAAAATCGCCCGCACGGTGGCCCCGAGGGGCAGTGCCCGCACGCTCTCCCCGTACAGTTCCCGGAGGACCTTGTTAGGGTCCTCATCGGGCCGGACCGCCGTCTCCGGGCAGCCCGGCCGATTGGTCCGCACGTGGACCATCCGGGTTTCCTCTCCCCTGGCCACGTTGATCCCGATGAACGGGACGAGCTGTGGGGGCAGTGCCACCCACTTCCCTCCCTCTCGCACCACCTCCCGGGGGAGGTACAAGACGAGGTGCCCGCACACCTGGCCCTCCATGGGGACGGCCGTCCTGAACGCCGGCCGCCAGAAGGGGATCTCACGCAAGTCCAAGCGCCCCGGGTCCTCGGGGCTTTCGGAGACCGGGAACCAGGCCCGGGCCTCCTCGATCAGCATGCGGGCCTGGCCCGCGTCATACGCCAACGGGGCCGCCGGGGCCGAGTACACCCTGTAGCGCAGGCCGTCCTCGGCCTGCCAAATTTCTTGGAGCCACGTCACCGGCAGCTCGGCTGCCGGGTAGTCAACCGGTTGGCCCCGGCTTTCGCCGGAGCGGGCGGCCAGGGCGCGAAGCCCGTGGCCAATGACGAACAGCATAAGAACCTCCTAACCGCCTTCCCATTCTTGCGGTTACATTCGTTATGCCCTGAAAAGCCCATGATTTCCCCCGACACCACCATCACCTCTTCCGCGGGACACGAGGCGGAGGACTTCGCCGAGGAGTGGGATCACGAGTCCCCAGTCCCGCCGGTCGAGGACTGGGAGGCGGAGCAGGCGGAGGGGGTGGTGCGCGAGAGGTACCACCTCCGGCCCTCGGAGTTCGTGGAGGAGGCCGTCCTGGTTCCCGACCCGGGCACGCGGGCCCTCGTGCCGTTCTCGTTCCGGGAGCGCCCGTATCTCCGGGCCATCTACGATAGCCGGGCGAAAAGACGGCTTCTATTGGCTGGACGTCAGGTGGAAAAGTCGACCCTTTTGGGCAATTATTTACTCACCCTGTCCTGCCTGATCCCCCACTTCAAGTCGCTGTACGTCTCCCCATCCAGCCAGCAGACGAAGGACTTCAGCAAGAGCCGGTTGAAGGAGACCATCGACACCTGCCCGGTCATCCAGACGTGGTTCCGCTCGGACCTCACGGACAACGTCTACGAGAAGAAGGCCCTGAACCGCAGCGAGGTCAAGCTGCGCTACGCCTTCCTGAACGCCGACCGCTGCCGAGGCCTCGCCTCCGATGCCGTCCTCACCGACGAGTTCCAGGACATCCTGCTGGACAACATCCCCGTCATCGAGGAGACGGCCTCGCACAGCCCGTTCAAGCTGTTCGTCTACTCGGGGACGCCGAAGAGCCTGGACAACCCCATCCAGTTCTACTGGGACACCTACAGCACGCAGAACGAGTGGGCCGTACCGTGCGACCACCACGGAACGCCGAAGGCCCCCGGGTCCTGGCACTGGAACATCCTGGGCGAGGAGAGCATCGGCGCGAACGGGATCGCCTGCGACAAGTGCGGGAACCCGATCTCGGCGCAGAACCCGCTCGCGACCTGGGTGAGGACGGGGACGCCGGACCCGAAGTTCGACGTGTTCGAGGGCTTCCGCATCCCGCAGCTGATGGTGCCGTGGATCGAGTGGCCGAACATCCTGGCCAAGTACCACCAGTACTCGCGGGCGAAGTTCTACAACGAGGTCCTGGGTTCCTCTTTCGACTCCGGTCAGCGCCCGCTGACGAAGACCGACGTGATGGCCAACTGCGACCCGGAGATGCGGCTGGACCCCGAGTACGTGCGGAAGATCCGAGAGAAGCTGCTGGGCAAGAACATCTACGCGGGCGTCGACTGGGGCCAGGACTCGACGAACTCCTACACGCTCCTGGTGCTCGGGGCCTACCTGGACGGGTTCTTCCGCATCTTCTTTGCTCATCGGTTCACCGGGGCGGAGTCCGAGCCGAGGGTCCAGCTCGAGAAGATCTGCAAGATCATCGAGACGTTCCAGGTGAAGCGCGTGGGCGTCGACCACGGCGGCGGCTTCTTCCCGAACGACGACCTGATGCGGAAGTACGGGACGGCGAGGGTGATGCGGATGCAGTACTCGACCCCCTCCGTCTTCATGAGGTTCGACGCGAAGCTGGGGCGCTACCTGCTCCACCGCAGCGAGGTGATGTCGGCCGTGTTCAACGCCGTCAAGCGGAAGAGCGTGTTCCGGTTCCCGCGCTGGGCGGACTTCGTGACGCCGTTCGCCTCGGACATGCTGGCCATCTTCTCCGAGTACAACGAGCGGACGAAGACGACCGAGTACAAGAAGAGCCCGAACACCACGGACGACACCTTCCACGCGATCCTGTTCTGCTTCCTGGCCTCGATGATCGAGTTCCCGCGCGAGGACATCTTCGTCCCCGGCGCCGCGGTGGACCGGAGGCTCGCCGCGTAGACGCGCTAAGGGAGCGGGAGGGGCGGCCCCGAAGGGCCGCCCCAGCACCGCTCAGCCGGCGATGGCCGGCTTGCTCTTCTGGGCCGCGGCGGCCCAGAGGGCCGCCAGCGGGGGGTTGCCGTCGAGCAGCGTGTTGCGCACCTTTTCGTCGAGGTTCGTGAGCCGCCGGACCAGCTCGGCGTTGTGCTTCTCGGCACGGAGTTGGCAGGTCTTGGCCGGGTCGTTGGCGGCGAGGGTTACGACCTCGGCGATGGCGATGGTGGCCAACGGCGCGGCGATGTTGCCCACGAGCGACCCGTGGTCCCATGAGCGACCCACGGCGTTGCCGATCGCCGTGGCCCCGTGGAAGATGGCCTGTCCGACCAGGGACTCGCCGACGATGCGGGTGACCGGGTTGACAGCTGCGAAAGTTTCAAACATGACGGTTTCTCCGTTGCGTTTTGGGAGTGAAAGACGCAACAAGGCCTCCCATGTTGCGTCACGATACTTATGCCGGGTTCCTCCCTGTTTTTCAGGGACTAAAGGGGAGCGGCGGCGGGCCCCTGCCCGTCCGCCGCCCCGCTCCGCCTACCAGACCTTGGCCCAGCGGTAGGCCAGGGCGCCCGCGAGGGTGCCCAGACCCCGGCCCAGCCAGGTCGGGCCAGGCCCGGCCAGGCGGGCGATCAGCTCGTATCCACCCGCGCCGAGCGCGGGCCCGACCACGAACTCGTCCCACTGGGGACGGTCTGTGCCGAAGGCCAGCACTGCCTCGTGGAGGCGATTGGTCCGCGCCTGCGGCGCGGGTGCCTCCGTCGGGCCGGGCACGGGCACGGGGACGTTCTCCAGCAGCTGGAGGCGGGTCCTCACCGCCGCCAGCTCCGACGCCTGCCGCACGATGGCGTCGTTGGCGGCCTTCGCCGCCTCCAACGCCCCGTCCTGCCCGGGGCCCTCGGCGGGCGCCTTCCTCTCTTTCCCGCCCTTGGGGGGGGCGGAAGCCGCCGGCCGCTCTTCGCGGGCCGGGGGCTCCACCACCGCGGGGGCGGGGGTGGTGGCCGAGGCGCGCTGGTGCGCCTCGGCCAAGCTCAGCATCTCTCCCATAAAACCTCCTGCAAGCGGACGAAGGTGTCCTCCTGCAGGGCTCTTATGCCTCGGATGACTGGCTACTTTCTGGCCTCTTTTAGCCGCCACTCCGCGGCGTCCAGCAGGGAGCGCGGGGAGTCGGCCAGGGCGCGCCGGAGGTCCGGGTCCCGGAGTCGCCCGCTCGCCTCGACGTGGCAGACGGCCGCGACGCGCAGCCTCCGCCGCGCCTCCACCAGCTCGCGGTGCAGGGTCTGGAGGTCCAGCGAGGTCGCGTACTCCTTCCGAGAGACCAGCGACGCCGTCATGGCCGTGCAGAGGCGGAGGAACGGGAGCCACGGCCGCTCCTTCGGCGCCATCAGTGCTAGGTCCTCCTCCGTCAGCCGCAGGAAGACCTCGCACCAGGACCGCAGTTCCCCCTCGTCCCAGCCCCCCTCCGCCAGCCGCGCGGCGCAGGCGTCGTGCAGCTCCGCAGCCCGCGCCGGGTCGAGCCCCAGGGGCTCCGCTCGCGCGTCCAGAACGCGGAGCACCGTCTCCATGTGGCTCTCCAGCTTCCGCAGCCTGGACCGCATCTCCAGGAACTCGGCGCGGGTGATCGGGGCCCTCAGCCCGGTGCCCTCGGCGGACTTCAGCTCCCCCAGCTCCGCGGCGTCCAAGTACCGGCGCCTGTCCCCCGCCACGCGCCTGTAGGAAAGGAGGCCACGAGAGAGGTAGTTATTCACCGTCCTCCCTGTCACGCCCAGAAAAGTGGCCGCTTCTTCGATAGTCATTCCGTGCTTACCCATAGAACCTGCTCTCCTGCCGCTCTTTTGGCAGGTATCCGAGAACGCTGATAAGATCCCGGTGGAGACAAGCGTGCACACCCTCTCCCGCGCCCTCACCGCAGAAGACCTCCGCGCCATCGCGCGGCAGGCGGTGAGCGATTTCATGCGGGACAGGACCGACCTCACCTCGACCGTCACCAAGGCCGCCTCGGCCTCGGGCGAGGACCTCACCGCCGACCACTGCAGGCGCATCTGCGAGATGGCCTACCACGACGCCTTCGAGCGCCTCTGGCGCGCGGGAGCAGGATCGGAGGACAGGTTCGTCAGCTTCGACCCGCCGGAGGCCGAGCAGGTGGCCCGGAATCTCCGCGCGACGAAGGTCGCCGGCGCAGCAAACCAGACCCAGAGGGAGGTCAACGCGATGTCTCCAGGACACCAGAAGGCCGCCTCCGCGCCCCCGGCGCGGTACGAGCCGGCCCTCGTGATGCGCAAGGCGTTCGACTCCGCCGTCTCCGTGGAGGGGCAGGAGAAGATCGCCTGGTACTGCGCGGCCGGCGACGTCTACCGCGCCCGACAGGAGCTGGTGGAGGCCGTGCGGGAGCTGGAGGTGGGTCGGGAGAGCCTCGACCACCTGGAGAAGACGGCGACCCGCGACGTGCTGGAGCGCGCGAGGCAGGCGTGCCTCCAGGGCGCGTCGGTGGCCGAGGTGCTCTACGCCTGCACCGCCAAGTGCGCCGGCCTCGAGAGCGTGTCGGGCCTCGACTCGGCCGAGGCGCTGGCCGCGGAGGTCGCGTCCTACCTGGGCGGTCAGGGCTTCGGGCTCGACGCGGACAAGGTCGCCTCCCTGCACGTCAGGGTGAACCCCGCCCACCCCATGCTCTTCGCCTTCGCCAAGGCCGCGGACTACCGCAGCGAGCGGGTGCACATCGAGCTGGCGCTCGAGGACGTGCGCCGGGACCTGCGGGCCGCGGACGAGCAGATCCGTGCCCTCGTCACCTGAGGTCCTCGGGAGCGCGACCTTCGCCAGGGAGCGCGACCTCTCCCGCGCGCTGCGCCAGAGGGCGGCGACCGTCTCCGTCTCCCCGCGGCACGCGGAGGAGGCCGCCGAGCTGCTGCGGGCCGCCGGCCGCGGGGTCGAGCGCGCGGGCGGGCTCGCCCAGACGGGCCTGCGCGGCGTGCAGGGTCTCGGTCGCGCGGCCTGGGAGGGCGCCGGCATCCTGGCCGGGAAGTCGCCGGTGGCCAGGGCCGCCGTCCTCGGTAGCGGCGGGCTCGCCGCGGGGATGACCGTCCCGGATGTGGCCCGCCAGTTCCGGGGAACGTATGCTGCTCTCAGGGACCCGCGGGCAGCCGAGTCCCTCTACAGGTGAGGACGATGATCAGAGTACCCACGAGAGTCTACGAGGACGTCGCCGCCGGGCAGGTCTCGCTCCGAGAGGCGCAGGAGATCGAGGAGATGGCGGCGGGGCTGTCGAAGGTCGCGGCCACCGCCTCGCAGGCCGCAGCGAAGGCGCTCCCGAACTGGGCGGCCCTGGCGCGGGACGCGGCCATCTTCACGGGCGTCTCGGCGCTGGGCGGCCTCGCGGCGCAGCAGTTCGGGCGAGGCGTGGACGCCGCGGTGGACGCGCTGACCTTCCGGCGAGACCTCGAGGAGGCCCTGCGGGTCTACCCCCACCTGCGCGAGCAGTACCCGAAGGCGGAGATCGAGATGGTCTACCGCTCGATCCGGGCCATCAGCCCGGCGACGGCCAAGGACCCGCTGCTGGGGGGCCAGCTGCTGTCGAGCGTCCTGCAGAACCGCGACCCCCTCTCCCCCGGCCTCCCGCCGCGCTTCAACCTCGACATCGCCAAGACCATCACGGACATCAGCGCGAAGTCCCGCGCGATCCCCGGGGACGTGGAGGCCGCTCTCAGCGAGTCCGCGCGCCAGGGCGTCCAGGTCGGGCACACGCTGCGGCAGACCGCTGAGGAGCGTGCCTACAAGGGGCTGCAGACCGCTGAGGAGCGCGTCTACAAGGAGCAGCAGGGGAAGCTGAAGGAGCAGCTGCAGGCGTACCGCGACGCGTACGGCCCTGTCCCGTAGGATCAGCGCGTGATCGAGAAGTATTCCGTCCTCCGGGGCGTCTCGGACGGGGGCAGCCCCCTCATCCACCTCGTGGAGCCTGGGTCCGGCCACGGCCTGCGGGAGACGGAGGGCCTCGCGAAGGTGGCATCGCACGAGCACCTGCCGGAGGTCACCGAGCTGGTGGAGTCGATCTCCCCGCAGCCCGGCCGACTCTACTTGCTGAACAGCGCGCTGGGCGCGGGCGAGTACGTCGGGTTCAACCTGCGCAGCGACTGGTTCCGGGAGAGCGGTCTGGTTCACGAGCCCCCGGGGTGGAAGGACGTCCCGGTCTGGGACGTGGAGACTCGCCGGAAGCTCGCGAGTGCCCCGGAGCACGTGCCCGGCTGGGGAGAGCTGTGCTGGGGGTACCCGACCTTCTACAATGCGCACCGCTACAGACATCATTGCTTCCCTGCGGGAACTCCTGTCCTGATGGGGGACCGGCGACGGATCTCGATCGAGGATGTCCAGGTCGGCAACGAAGTCGCAACTCGAAACGGGCCGCGTCCTGTCACGCGAGTCTTCTGTGACGACTACGTGGGCGAGGGCATCGCCCTGACGTTGGCCGGCAAGCTGGAGCCCCTCGTAGGTACTCCCGACCACGAGGTCTTGGTTCTCAGGCGCGGGCAGGTGCACTGCCGCCACAAATACAACCGGCTTGGGCAGTCAGCCCACTCCTGCCCGGAATTTCGGCGGGATATCGGGGAGGCGCAGTGGGTTCCTCTGATAGGCATAGAGCCCGGGGACTACCTCCTCACCCCCCTGCCCCCCGAGGGAAAGACCGAGGTCTCGGCAGACTTCGCGGCCCTCGTGGGGTGGGTAGCCGCAGACGGGCACCTGGGTGCAAACGGGACGGTCGCCTTCACGTTTCATCCTGACAGCCCAAAGATTGAGCAGGTGCTCCTCTGCATCGAGGCGAACGGCGCCAAGCCCAGAGTCCACACCAGCGACTTCTACAACCGAGTCCAGGTCTCCTTCACCTCTGCAGTGACCTGGCGCGAGCTGGCGCGGTACATCTCCGGGGTGAAGGCTGAGAAGACGCTCCTGGGGGGTGTCCTGGATTGGGGCATAGAAGCCCGCTTGGCCCTCCTCGAAGCCTTCATCGACGGGGACGGGCACATTCCCGTCGAAGGACGCAACGAGGGACAGCTTCGTATCCGAAGTTCCTCTCCCCAGATGCTGTACGTGCTGTCGGATGTCATTCGGTCTCTAGGGGCTGACTGCACCCTCAATTTCGACAGCGACCCCAAGCCCTTCGTGTCTCCGCTCAACGGAAAGGCCTACCAGGGGTCTGGTAGTGGCTGCGTTGCCCTGGGGGCCTCCTATGTCCAGGAACTCCTGCAGTGCAGCCGGCGGAAGCACGTGCGCCAGGCACGAGGGGAGGGCAAGAAAGGAAGAAAGGTCAGGCGTCTTGGCCCCTATGCAGGTTGCGTCCTCTGCAAGGTCTTGGACGTGTCCGGCATCGACCTCACCGAGCAGGTCTACAACCTAGAGGTCGAGGGAGACCACGAGTACGTCGCGAACGAGGTCGTGGTCCACAACTGCAATAGCGACCCGAACAGGGCTTACGGCTACATCCTTGGAGCCTTCTGGGACCCGCGTATGCACCGGGTCATCCTGGTCTCGGAGCTGGTCGAGGACATGTGCTGCCGGCTTGGGGCGCAGGACGTTTACAACCGCATCAAGGCCGGCGAGTTCGTCGACACCTCGATGGGGCTGAAGACCCCTTTTGACGAATGCAGCCTCTGTCATAATCAAGCTCGTTCCCCGTCTGTGTACTGCCGGCACCTCAACGGCACTGACCCGCGTTACGGGCTCGGCAAGCTGTTGCCAGACGGGCGGGTGTGCGGGACCTACACCGACTACCCGCGGTTCTTCGACGACAGCTTCGTGTTCGTCGGCGCGGAGAAGTCGGCGAAGGTGCTGTCCAACCTCACCCAGCGCGTGAAGGGCAACAGGCCCTACACTCAGAAGGTGTATGGACAGCCCTCTCGGTCGAAGACAGCCTCCGCGCCCACCCCCGGCGAGGAGCAGCGAGAGCGGGTCACGGGCGTGCTCGCCGGTATCCAGGCGGAGGTCCGCACTCCCGAGGTCACCCTCTCTCAGGAAGAGAGGCTGTCCAGGGCACTGTCTGGGATGCCCCGGGGCTCCCGACGCGAGAGGGACCTGCTCGACTACGTCGCCGGGAAGCAGCGCCGGGCGGGGAGCGCGGGTGCCGCGGCGTGGGGCGAGGCGGCTCGCCGTTACCTGCGCCGGGAGCACGCGGCTACCGACAACGAGCTGGAGGAGGTGGCGCGGCAGCTGGACGAGCGGATCAGGACCCCCGGCAGCGAGAAGTCCGCCGCCCTCCCGATGCGGGGCAGCAGCAAGCTGGCCGAGATGCTGAAGCGCATCCCCGCGCCCTCCCCCAGCCACCTCTCCACCATGCGCGCCCACGAGGCGGCCATGCCCTCTCTACCGAAGAGCGCGCTGGAGATGATGGCCGAGAGTCCGGGGCCGTCCATCCGCTGCGCGGCCCGGCTCGGCGTGGTCCTGCGCCCCGACGAGTTCCAGTACGTCATGATGCGGGGGTCGGACCCAGAGGCGGCGGAGGAGATGCGCGAGCGCGGGGTGACCTTCTGCCCAAAGCCTCTGGACCCGTCCGCCGACCCTACCTATCAGCCCAACCTGCCGCCGCCCCCGGAGGTGCTGGAGCGCGTCACATCCCTGCTGCGCGACCTGCTGGCGGAGCGGTCTATTGCCCCGGCGGCCGTGCGCATCCGCATCACCCGGGTCCTCCCCGCCGGCCCGCAGGTCCCGCCGCCCGCTGGCACAGGGGACGGCGACCTGCTGGGCAAGGTCGCCGCGCTCTACAACGAGTACCGCGCGGGGCTCTTGCTCGATCCCCCCGACTGGCGCTATGTACCTGTTGGTATCGCACCCATGACCGATCTCTCGGAGGAAGAGGAACTGGCCAGGAAGTCGCAAGAGCTGTCCCAGCATCTGCTGTGCCTTGCGCACTGGCCGGCCCTCCCCGTAGGATAGGTCTGCCCAGAGGCCTAGGGGCAGCCCCCCGGTGAGGCCGCAGAAAACTCAAGTCGGAGACAAACGACATGTCGCTCATCGAGGAACTGGCCCAGAGGGGCATCACCCAAGAGGACCTGGAGAAGGCCGCGAGTGCGCGCCTCTTCGAGGAGGCCTGCACGGCCGAGAACATCGACCTCGCCACCCTGAACGAGGACGAGCAGCAGAAGCTCTACGAGTTCTGGGCCAGCGGCGGAGAGGAGCCGGCCAAGGAGGCCGCGGCTGAAGTCACCAAGGAGGCCGCGGCCGAGGCCCAGGTCAAGCTGGCCGAGGCCGAGATCATCGGCCGCCACATGGCCCGCGCCTACATCGACGAGCTGTCCAAGGCGGCGGCCGGCGAGTGGATTCCGAAGGCACCCGGCATGAAAGCCGACAAGCCT
>Ga0209342_10000163_pt1 | contig 71666 bp, 76 predicted proteins | sample RifCSP16_2_FD_184023 | JGI IMG/M metagenome (GOLD analysis project Ga0209342, IMG submission 184023) | Soil microbial communities from Rifle, Colorado - Rifle CSP2_sed 16_2 (SPAdes) (version 2) | ecosystem: Environmental > Terrestrial > Deep subsurface > Rock core/Sediment | place: Rifle... | reverse complement strand
CGCTGCGTCTCCCATGGGTGATTATTCTACGCCCGTCCTCTTCGCGGTATAACGTTCACGCCAACCCGCGCGCGCCGCTCTTGCGCGCGTCGGCGTTGGGCGTGGGGTTAGACCGCACCTTAAAAGCCTCACCGAAAAACAGCCGCATAGTCTTGGCCGTACGCTTTGCGGTACCAGTCTAGGAACTCTCGATACCCCGCCGCGTACCCATGCTCAGTTCGGAACTGCGTCAATACGTCTCTAGGATTCGCCGTGAGTTGCGGAAACCCAGCAGCGCCGGCAGCGAGGAGCGTGCGGATGCGTTGATTAGCACTTTGTTCGAAGTGCAGTGACCGCAGTCTATCGAGTTTGTAGTGATCAGCTTTTTTGCGTCCGGGCTTGCGTCGGCGATGATCAGGATAGTCGCCCATGAGCAGGAGGACGACCCGCGTCATGCCTTCAACGTAGCCAGGCCAGAAGTTCTTTTCCTTCAGCGCCTGATCCGCCGCGGCGAGGCCGGAGAGGATCATGAGGTGGTGTAGTTCGTCGGTATCGATATTCTCAGCGACGTAGCGATCGAGTTCGCGAAGAACTGACCTCAACGTGTTCCGCCATTCGGTATTGGTGCGAGTGGTGGCCTTTGCTTCTGCAGAATTGGCACCGAAGAGACGCATAAGTTGAATTTGGACTGATTTTGGCACTCCGCCTGTCTCGTTTGTCTTCCGCATCGGTGCCTTCGCGTAGTGCGGTCTAACGTGAATTGGTTGACTTATTAGTTGACATCTGTGGTTGGTTTGCAAACCGACTATTCTGTTACGACTGTCGTCATTTTTCCCAGCCGTCAATAAGTTACGCCCCGCAACATCCCAAAGCAATTCCACCTATCCGCTCGTCCTCAGCACCGCACCGAACAGCTTCACCAGCGCGTCGAGCTGGTAGTTGGCATTCAGCCCGCTCGGGTTCGGCAGCACCCAGACTCTGGCACCGACGAAAGTGTCAGCCTGCCGCCCGATCCTCGCGTCAGGCAGAGCAAACGCGTGGCGATATGCGCCGAGCCCTAGAAAAGCGACGATGCCCGGCCGGTAGCGCCGGAGCTTGGCTTCGAGCCGCGTGCGGCCGGCGACGAATTCGGAAGGATCGAGCTGGTCCGCGGTCGCGGTGGCGCGGTTCACCAGGTTGGTGACGCCGAAACCGTACTCGAGAAGCTCGCGCTGCTCGGAGGGATGCAGCAGCCGCGGCGTGAAGCCGGCCCGGTGCAGCGCCGGCCAAAATCGGTTTCCCGGCCGAGCGAAATGCCAGCTGGTCGCACCCGAATATAGCCCTGGATTGATGCCGACGAAGAGCACGCGCAGGCGAGGCGCGATGACATCCTCGATCCCCTTTCCTGCCGCCCGAGCGAGCTCCGCCGCGCTGGGCGGTGCGAACAGTGCGGAGGCCCGAATCCGCCGCGACGTTGCTATCCTGCGTACCATCGCTCAAGCTCTTGCCGAGGAAAAGCACATGGCCGGCACGACTCTCGAAAAGGTCCGCTCCGAGGCCCTCAGCCTTCCAGAGGCCGAGCGCGCGGAACTCGCTCGCGATCTGGTGACGAGCCTCGAGGGTCCGGTGGACGCGGATGCGGAGTCGGCATGGGAAGCTGAGATTCTGCGCAGGCTCGCGGAAATCGACTCCGGTACTGCGGAGCTGGTTGATCGCGAGGAGCTTCGCCGGCGCGTGCGCGCCCGAACCAAGCAGAGCTGATGCGCCGCGTGAGCGGCGCGGGGCCCTACGCTTTGTCCGCTTCAAGCCCGCCGCTTGCGGTGCACCCTATTGGAACGCGCCGGGCGCGACGACCGGGAAATCAGCCACTTCTTGAACGAAGACTGGCTCTCGCCGGACGGCCGCCCCGCCAGCAGGCCCTCCACGCTGATGTCCTCGTCGATCGACTCCCAATGGATTCCCCGTCCGCGAGCGATGAGCCGCCAGCCGTTTCGTTCGGCCGGCGTGGCGTGAAGCAGCCGCGGGTACCACGCGAGCGGCGCCGAGATCGCGCGTCCGTCCGAAAGCTCGACGCGCAGAGTGTCCTCGGTGATTCTCACCGATTGCGCGAGCGGCATCTCGATCTCAATCGCGGAAATACCCATTCCAAGCCTCCAGCAGCTCGATCTGGTGGTCGGTCACGTGAGCCGCGATTCTACGGATCTCGATCCTCGAGAAACCGCCGCTGCTCTGCAAGCGAACCGGATCCAGCCAGAACTTGGCGACATTATCGTCGCGTTCGACGTGGATGTGGGGCGGCTCGTCGCGGTCGCTGGCGTAGAAGAAGAACCGGTAGGGACCGACCCGGAGAACGGTAGGCATCCGCCCCTCCCAGGACTACGCCGGCCGGATGATGTACCCGCCCGACTTTTCGTCCGGCTCGAGCTTGATGAGGCCCTTTTTCTCGGCTTCCTCGAGGAGGTCGGAGAAGGCACGGTAGCCGTAGTAGGACTCGTTGAATCCCGGTTTGCGCCGCTTGAGCGCCTGCTTGACCATCGAGCCCCAGATCTTCTCGCCCTCGCCGCGCTCTGTGATGAGCGCGTTCAGGGTCTCGAGCATCAATTCGAACGCTTCCTGCTGCTTCTCGGTGCCGGCGGGGCGCGTTTCCTTCCTGTGCTTCGCCGCGCGGCGCTTCTGCTCGTCCTCGCGCACCAGGTCGTCGTAGTAGATGAACTCGTCGCAGTTGGCGATCAGGAGGTCCGAGGACGAGTTCTTCACCCCCACCCCGATCACGGTCTTCGCGTTCTCGCGCAGCTTCGACACCAGCGGCGAGAAATCCGAGTCGCCCGAGAGGATGACGTAGGTATCGACGTGCGCCTTGGTGTAGCAAAGGTCGAGCGCATCGACCACCATGCGGATGTCGGCCGAGTTCTTGCCCGACTGGCGCAGGTGCGGCACCTCGATCAGCTCGAACGACGCGCCGTGCATGGTCGGCTTGAACTCCTTGTAGCGGTCCCAGTCGCAGTAGGCCTTCTTCACCACGATCGAGCCCTTCAATAGCAGCCGCTCGAGCACGCGCTCGATGTCGAACTTGGCGTATTTCGCGTCGCGCACGCCGATCGCGATGTTCTCGAAGTCGCAGAACACCGCCAGGTTGCGCGACTCCGGGCTAATGGGCATGCCGCGGGGCCGGCGCCTTTTCGCGCCGGCGCTGCAGCCACTGCTGCAGCTGCTCGAAGTAGAGGTAGATCACGGGCGTGATGTAGAGGGTGAGCAGCTGCGAGAGTACCAGACCGCCGACCACCGCGAGGCCGAGCGGCTGGCGCGCGCCGCCGCCGGCGCCGAAGCCGACGGCGATCGGCAGGCTCCCCATCAGCGCGGCGAAGGTGGTCATCATGATCGGCCGGAAGCGGATCAGGCCCGCCTGGTAGATCGCCTCCTCGGGCGGCTTGCCGTCCTTTCGCTGCGCCTCGATGGCGAAGTCGATCATCATGATGGCGTTCTTCTTCACGATGCCGATCAGCATGATGATGCCGACGAAGGCGTACATGTTGAGCTCGACGCCGAAGGCCATCAGCGTGACCAGCGCCCCGAGCGCCGCGGTCGGCAGACCGGAGAGAATGGTGAGCGGATGAATGAAGCTCTCGTAGAGGATGCCGAGCACGAGGTAGATCACCACGATCGAGAGCACGATCAGGATTCCCATGCCCTGGAGCGAGCTCCGATAGGCCTGCGCGGTGCCGGAGAAGGTGCCCGAAAGCGTCGCGGGCACCTGGAGCTCGCCCATGCCGCGCTCGACCTGCGCGACCGCCTCCGAGAGCGCCACGCCCGGGCGCAGGTCGAAGGAGAAGGCGACCGAGGTGAGCTGCCCGAGGTGCGTCACCTGCAGCGGACCCACCCCGTAGTTGAGCTTCGCCACGGCATTGAGCGGCACCAGCGCGCCGGTCGACGAGCGCACGTAGAGCATCGGCATCACCGAGGGATCGGTCTGGAAGCGCGGTGCGAGCTCGAGGATGACCGAGTGCTGGTTGGTCGAGGTGTAGATGGTCGACACCTGGCGCGAGCCGTAGGCGTTGCTGAGCGCCATCTCGATCTGCTGCGCGGAGACGCCCATGGCGGAAGCCTTCTCGCGCTCGATCTCGACGGTGACCTCGGGGCGCGTGATCTGCAGGTCGCTCGAGACGTCCACGAGACCGGGAAGCGAGCGCAGCCTCTGCTCGATGAGCGGCGCCCACTGGTAGAGCTCGTCCGCGCTCGCGCTGCGCGTCACGTACTGGTAGGGGCTCTGCGTGAGCTGCCCGCCGATGCGGATCGCGGGGACGTTCTGCAGGAACACCTTCGCGCCGAGGACGTTCTGCAGCCTGGGCCGCAGCTCGCGAACGACCTGGTCGGCGGGCTTGCGCTCGCGGAAGGGCTTCAGCGTGATGGTCATGCGCCCGCGGTTGAGCGAGGGCGAGAAGCCGGTCGCGCCGATGAACGACATCACCGCCTCGACGTTCGGGTCCTTGCGCACGATATCGGCGACCTGGCGCTGCAGGTTCGCCATCGCCTCGAAGGAAATGTCCTGCGGCCCCTCGACGAATACGAACAGTTGCCCGGAGTCCTCGCTCGGCAGGAAGCCCTTCGGCGCGCGCGCGAAGAGGACCCCGGTGGCGACGCAGATGGCGAGGAACGCGACCATCACCGTGCGCCTGTGCCTGAGCGTCCAGCGCAGCGTCACGTCGTAGAGGTGCTTCCAGGCGTCGAAGCCGCGCTCGAACGCCCAGAACAGGCGCCCGTGGCGCTCGTCCGCGCGCCGCTCCTTGAGGATGCGGCTCGCCATCATCGGGGTGAGGGTGAGCGAGACGAACCCCGAGATCAGCACCGCGGCGATGATCGTCACCGCGAACTCGTTCAACAGGCGCCCCAGAATCCCGGGCATGAACAGCACCGGGATGAACACCGCGGCGAGCGACAGCGTCATGGAGATGATCGTGAACACGATCTCCTTCGAGCCGTCGAGCGTCGCCTGCATCACGCTCTTGCCCTGCTCGAGGTGGCGCGTGATGTTCTCCAGCATCACGATCGCATCGTCGACCACGAAGCCGACGCACAGCGTCAGCGCCATCAGCGAGATGTTGTCCAGGCTGTAGCCGAACAGGTACATCACCGAAAAAGTGCCGATGATCGACATCGGCAGCGCGACCGAGGGAATGATGGTCGCCGGGATGTTGCGCAGGAAAAGGAAGATCACCAGCACCACCAGCACGAGCGCGACGTAGAGAGTGCGCTCGACCTCCTCGACCGAGGAGCGGATGGTCACCGAGCGGTCGAACAGCACCTCGATCGAGACCGCCGGCGGCACCTCGGCGCGGAAAGTGGGCAGCAGCTCCTTGATCCGGTCCACGACCTCGACGGTGTTGGTGCCGGGCTGGCGGAAGATCGCGAGCACGATGCCGCGCTTGTCCTTGAACCACGCGGCGACCTTGTCGTTTTCCACCCCGTCGATGACGCGCCCCAGCTCCTTCAGCCGCACCGGCGCGCCGCCGCGATAGGTGACGATGATCGGGCGGAACGCCTCGGCGTTGTGCAGCTGGCCTGTCGCCTGCACGGCGAAGATGCGGTCCTTGCCGTACAGCGTCCCGGTCGGAAGATTCACGTTCGCCTGCGCGACCGCCTGCTCGACCTCGTTGATGCCGACGCCGCGCGCCGCGAGCGCGTTCGGGTCGACCTGCACGCGCACCGCGTACTTCTGCTGGCCGAACACCTGCACCTGCGCGACGCCGCTGATCGTGGAGATCCTCTGCGCGAGGTAGGTCTCGGCGTACTCGTTCACCGTGGACAGCGGCAGCGTGTCGGAGGTGAGCGCCAAGTAATAGACCGGAAAGTCGGCCGGGTTCACCTTGCGGAACGAGGGCGGCGAGGGCATCGTCGACGGCAGCTGCCGCGCCGCCGTGGCGATCGCGGAGCTCACGTCCTGCGCGGCGGCGTCGATGTCCCGATCGAGCGCGAACTGGATGGTGATGCGCGTCACGCCCTGGCCGCTCACCGAAGTCATCTCGTCGATGCCGGAGATGGTGGAGAAGCGCCGCTCGAGCACCGTGGCGACCGCCGAGGCCATGGTCTCGGGGCTCGCGCCGGGGAGATCCGCGGTGACCTGGATGGTGGGGAAGTCGACGTTGGGCAGCGTCGAGACCGGGAGCAGCCGGTAGGCGGCGATCCCGAAGATCAGGATGCCCGCCATGACCAGCATCGTCATGACGGGCCTCCTGATGAAAATTTCGCAGATATTCACGACGCGGCCGCCGCCGGCTTGGCGATCTGCACGCGGGTCTTCGGCCCGAGGCGAAGCTGGCCGCGCGTCACCACGCGCTCGCCCCTGGCGAGGCCGCTCGCCACCACCGCGCGCTCGCCGTCGGTGCGCTCGACCCTGATCCTGCGCACCTCCGCGAGCATGTCCTCGCCGATCACGTAGACATATTGCCCCTCGGGCCCGGTCTGCACCGCCTGCGCGGGCACGAGCAGCGCCTCTTTCTGCTCGTACAGACGCAGGCTCACGTTCACGAACTGCCCGGGCCAGAGCGCGGCATCCTCGTTCGGAAACTGCGCGCGCAGGCGGATCGTGCCGGTGCTCGGGTCGACCGCGTTGTCGACAAATACGAGCCGCCCCTCGGCCCGGGCGCCTTGGGAGTCGGGCGGCACGACCTCGGCGGCGAGCGGCCCGGTCGCCATGTACTTGCGCACCTCGGGCAGGTTCTGCTCGGGCACGGCGAAATTCACGTAGATCGGCCGCACCTGGTTGATCACCACCAGCGGGTTGGCATCGTTCGCGCGCACCAGATTCCCGGCCTGCAGCAGCACTTTTCCGACGTAGCCGTCGAGCGGCGAGCGGATCGTCGCGTATTCGAGGCTGAGGCGCGAATTATCGAGCGCCGCCTGGCTCGCCTTGGCTACCGCCTCCGCGGTCTGCGCGTTGGTGCGGATCTGCGCGTAGGCCTCCTTCGAGACGAAGTTCTTCTGCAGCAGCTCCTCGTAGCGGCGTGCCTGCGACTGCGCCTGGTCGCGCGCCGCCGCGTCGCGCAGCGCATTCGCCTCCGCCTGGCGCAGCGCCGCCTCGTACGGGCGCGGATCGATGCGGAACAGCACGTCGCCCTTTCCAACCGGCTCGCCTTCGCGGAACTTCACCTCGACGATCTGGCCGTCGACGCGCGCGCGCAGCGCGACGGTGGAATACGGCTCGACGTTGCCGATCGCGGCGAGGCGCACCGGAACGGTCTCCTGGGCGACCGGCGTCACCGTGACCGAGACCGCGGGCGGACCCTTTTTGGCGCCCGCCTTGCCGTCCCTCGCGCGGCTGTCGGCAGCGAAGTAGGCAGCGATGCCGCCGGCGGCGAGCGCCACCAGCACCGCGCCCGCGATCAACGCGCGTCCGATCCTCCGGCTCACGGAATTCGCTCCAGGGCGAACAGCTGCTCGACGGTTTCGCGGCTTCGCACCAGTTGGGCCTTGTCCCCGTCCACCATCACTTCGGCGGCGCGCGGCCGCGAGTTGTAGTTCGAGCTCATCGCCATCGCATACGCTCCGGCGGAGCGTACCGCGAGAAGATCGCCTTCGCGCGCGGCGAGCCTGCGCCCCCGGGCGAGGAAATCCGCAGACTCGCACACCGGCCCGACCACGTCGTAAACAGCCCGCCTGCCGCGATTCTTCCTCACCGGCACCACGTCGTGCCACGCCCCGTAAAGCGCCGGCCGCAACAGGTCGTTCATCGCCGCGTCGACCACCAGGAAGCGCCGCGCGCCGTTGCGCTTCACGTACTCGACGCGCGTGAGCAGCACGCCGGCGTTGCCGACGAGCGCGCGGCCGGGATCCAGGATCAGCGTTTCCTTTCTCCCCCGCAGCGCCTTCAGGCAGCTCGCGACGAATCGGCCGACCGGCGCCACGCGCTCGTTGCGGTAACGGATGCCGAGCCCCCCGCCGACGTCGATGTGGCGCAGCGCGATGCCCGCGCGCTCGAGCCGCGCGGCGAGCGAAGCCAGGCGTGCGACGGCGGCGGCGAGCGGCGCCGGCTGCAGCATCTGCGATCCGATATGGCAGCCGATGCCCACGATCTGCACATGAGGCGATCGCGACGCCTCGCGGTAGAGACGCTCAGACTCCCCGTACGGCACGCCGAACTTGTCGTGGCGCATTCCGGTCGAGATATAAGCATGGGTCTTCGCATCGATGTCGGGATTGACCCTGAATGCGATGGGCGCGCGGCTGCCGAGACGGGCCGCGACCGAGTCCACGCGCGCGAGCTCCGCTTCGGACTCGAGGTTCAGACAGCGCACGCCGGCGCGCAGCGCCTGCTCGATCTCGGCCGCGCTCTTGCCGACGCCCGAGAACAGGATCTTGGCCGGATCCGCGCCCGCCGCGAGCACCCGCGCGAGCTCGCCTCCCGAGACGATGTCGAAACCCGCACCCAGGCGGGCCATCAGCGCGAGCACGGCCAGATTCGAATTGGCCTTGACCGAGTAGCAGACCAGCGCATCACGCCGCCGCAGGGCGCGCGCGAACCCGCCGTAAGCGGACTCGATCAGCGCGCGCGAATACACATAGCACGGCGTGCCGAAGCGGCGCGCGATCTCGTCGAGCGACACCTGCTCGGCGCACAGCACGCCGCCGCGATAGGCGAAGGCCATGCGTTCCTACTTCTTCTTGTCGGGCGAATCGTCGCCCGCATCCGCGGGGTACGGAACCGGCTGGTACGGTTCGGCCTTCGGCGGCTTCACTCCGGGCGGCGGCTTGTCGCGCAGGTAGAGCCCGCCCCGCTGCCCGCAGCCGGCGACGGCGAGCGCGAGCGCGGTGCCGAGAAGGAGGGTACGCATGGACGCGAGAAAGCTAGAATTATGATGTTAGCACGCGGACTTACGCGCCAATGACGCAGATGCTGGGCGAAAGCGAATTCGCGGCACTCGCCGATCGAACGCTGGAGCGCCTCGAACGCGCTCTCGAGGCGAGCGGCGTCGACGCAGACATCGAGGCGAAGGCTGGAGGGGTGCTCGAACTCGAGTTCGGCGACGGCTCGAAGATGGTGATCAACCGGCACGGCGCGGCGCGCGAAATCTGGGTCGCGGCGCGCTCCGGCGGCTTCCACTTCCGCTGGGACGGCGCGGCCTGGCGCGACACGCGCGACGGCGCCGAGCTGTTCGCCGCGCTCTCGAAGCTCGTATCGGCCCAGAGCGGGCAGCCGGTTCTGCTCGCCGCAGGCTAGCCGCCTGGCGGGAACGCGGGTTCGGGCGTGGCGGGCGGCGGGACCGACTCGCGGTAGAAGAATTCGGGAATGGTCTTCGCCTCGCCGGGCGCGGCGGGATCCAGGACGGTCGGCACCGATACGACCCCGGCGGGCACGGTGCGCGGCATCTCCGGAACGCCCTTCAACACTTTCTCCATGTAGTCGATCCAGATCGGCAGCGCCACCGCGCCGCCGGTCTGGTTGCGCCCGAGGCTTTTCGGCTGGTCAAAGCCCACCCAGGCGATGCCGACCAGCGTCGGCTGGTAGCCCGCGAACCACGCATCGACGAACTCATTCGTGGTGCCGGTCTTGCCCGCGAGGTCGCTGCGTCCGAGGCGCGCCACGCGCGCCGCGGTGCCGTAGCGCGTCACGTCCTGCATCATGCTGTCCATGATGAAGGCGTTCCTCGCGTCGATCACCCGCAGCGAGGCGTCGCCGGCGCGCTGCGGGTTGGCGGTCGCGAGCGGGTTGCCGCGGTCGTCGACGATCTTCGCGATGAAGTAGGGCTGGACCAGATAGCCGCCGTTGGCGAACACCGAGAACGCGCGTGCCATCTGCCACGCCGTCACCGAGCCGGCACCGAGCGCCATGGTGAGATACGGCGGATGCTTATCGGCGTCGAAGCCGAAGCGCGAGACGTAATCCTGCGCGTACCTGGGACCGATCGCGTCGAGAATGCGGATCGAGACCATGTTCTTCGACTTCGCGAGCGCCGTGCGCAGGCGCATCGGCCCCTCGAACTTTCCATCGTAGTTCTTCGGCTCCCAGCGCTGGCTGCCGGTGACCTCGGCCTCGAGCACGATCGGCTCGTCGGGCAACACCGTCGCCGGGGTGAAGCCCTTCTCGAGGGAGGCGGAATAGATGAACGGCTTGAATGACGAGCCGGGCTGCCGCCAGGCCTGCGTCGCGTGGTTGAACTTGTGGCGGCCGAAATCGAACCCGCCCACGAGCGAGCGCACCGCGCCGTCCTGCGGGTCGATGGCGACGAAGGCGGCCTCGACCTCGGGCAGCTGCCCGATCTGCCAGGTCTTGCCGCCGGGCTCGCGCTGCACTCGCACGATCGACCCGCGGCGGATGCGGCGCGCGGGCGCGGCCTTGCGATCGAGCGCGCGAGCGGCGAAGCGAAGCGCTTCGCCCGAGACGGTGAGCGTCTCGCCCCCGCGCAGAGCGGCGCTCAGCCGCGTCTCGTCGGCAGCGAGCACCACCGCGGCGAGCAGGTCGTCGCTGTCGGGATACTCGGCGAGCGCCTCCTCGTAGTCTTCCGCGGCCGCTCTTTCCGGCAGCTCAACGAAGCCCTCGGGGCCGCGATAGCCGTGGCGGCGGTCGTACTCGAGCACGCCCTTGCGCAGCGCCGCGTAGGCCGCCTCCTGGTCGGCCTTGCGGATGGTGGTGTAGACGCGAAAGCCGCGCGTGTAAACCTCCTCGGGAAAACGCTCGTAGATCGCCTGCCTGACCATCTCCGCGACGTGCTCGCCGTGCACCCCGTATTCGCTGGTCTCGCGGCGGGGCTGCAGCGGCAGCTTGATCGTTTCGTCATATTGCACTGCAGTAATGTGGCCCAGCTCCTTCATGCGCCGCAGCACGTAATGCTGGCGGTCCCGGGCGCGTTGCGGATTCGCAACAGGGTTGTAGGTCGAAGGGGCTTTCGGCAGGCCGGCGAGCATGGCCATCTCGGCCAGCGTCAGCCGATCGAGTCCCTTGCCGAAATAGACCTGCGCGGCCGCAACAAAGCCGTAGGCGCGCTGACCGAGGTAGATCTGGTTGACGTATAGCTCCAGGATCTGGTCCTTGGTGAGCTTGCGCTCGATTTCGAACGCGAGCAGCGCCTCGTAGAGCTTGCGCGTGAGGGTCTTCTCAGTGGAGAGGAAAAAGTTGCGCGCGACCTGCATCGTGATCGTGCTCGCCCCCTGGCGCCGGCCGCCGGCGACCAGGTTCGCGTACGCCGCGCGCAGAATGCCGACGTAGTCGACGCCCGCATGCTGGTAGAAGCGCTCGTCCTCGGCGGCGACGATCGCGTTCTTCAGTTGCGCCGGCACCTCCCGGATCGCGATGATCGAGCGCCGCTCCTCCCCGAACTCGCCGATCAGGGCCCCCTCGATCGTGTAGACCCGCAGCGGAATCTTGGGCTGATAGTCAGTGATCGCATCGAGCGAGGGAAGGTTGGGATAGGCGATCGCGACAACCAGGCCGGCAACGCAGGCGGCCGCCGCCGCCAGGCCCGCCAGCAGGGCAAGCGGGAAGGTGAGAAAGCGAAGCCACATCAAGGGATTTGGACCCCGGTCGGGCGGCTATTGCACATGCGCTGGGACCCGTAGCATGATACCCCTAGCCCTTCTGTGGAGGATTCACTAGACACCCGGGGGGGTTGTTGCTAGGATCTCAACCCCTTTCTACGTATCGCGCCTAAGGCGGCGATACGCAAAGGAAAATAACGATGCAACTCGATATTTTCAAGCCCAAGGCACCGCCGTTGTTCGGGCTGGACATCAGCTCGTCCTCGGTGAAGATGCTGGAGATCGTGGACGCCGGTCGGGGCGCGCACCGCGTCGAGCGCTATGCGATCGAGCCGCTGCCGCGCGACGCGGTGGTCGACGGCAACATCAACAACCTCGAGGCCGTGACCGAGTCGGTGAAACGCGCGCACAAGCGGCTCGCGACGCGCACCAGGCATGTCGCGATGGCGGTGCCGACCGGCGCAGTGATCACCAAGAAGATCATCGTGGCGGCGGGGCTGCGCGAGGAGGAGCTCGAGATCCAGGTCGAGACCGAGGCGAACCAGTACATTCCCTTCGCGCTGGAGGAAGTGAACCTCGACTTCCAGGTGGTCGGGCCTGCCCCCTCCAACCCCGAGGAGCAGGAAGTGCTCATCGCGGCGACGCGCAAGGAAAAAGTCGAGGATCGGGTCGCGGTGGCCGAATCGGCCGGCCTGAAAGCGCTGGTGATGGACGTCGAGTCCTTCGCCCAGCAGAGCGCGCTCTCGCTCGTGGTCGGGCAGCTGCCGGGCGGCGGAAAGGAGCAGAACATCGCCGTGGTCGACGTCGGCGCGAACGTGATGAACGTGACCGTGCTCAGGAACGACCAGTCGGTGTACACGCGCGAGCAGGCTTTCGGCGGCAACCAGCTCACTCAGGACATCGTGAGCCGCTACGGCATGAGCCCGGAAGAGGCCGAGAACGCGAAGCGCTCGGGCGGGCTTCCCGAGGACTTCGAGTCCGAGGTGCTGCGCCCGTACATGGAGAACCTGTCGATGGAGGTGCAGCGCGCGCTGCAGTTCTTCTTCACCTCGACCCAGTATCACAACGTCGACCACATCCTGCTCGCCGGAGGCTCGGCGGTGATTGCCGGGCTCGACGAGGTGGTCAACACGCGCACCCAGGTGCCGGCGAGCGTCGCCAATCCGTTCGCGGCGATGCAGACCTCGCCGCGCATCCAGCTGAAGCGCCTGATGGCGGACGCGCCTTCGCTGATCGTCGCCTGCGGACTTGCCCTGCGGAGGTTCGACCCGGCATGACGACCCACATCAACCTGCTGCCGCACCGCGAAGAGCGGCGCAAGCGCGCGCGGCAGCATTTCTTCGTGCTCGGCGGGGCGACCGCGGTGCTCGGCGCGCTGATCGTGGGCGCGGTCTACACCTACTACGGGAACCTGATCGATTCGCAAAATCAGCGCAACCAGTTCATGAAGAACGAGAACGCCAAGCTCGACAAGGAGATCGCCGAGATCCAGAAGCTCAAGGACGAGATCAATGCGCTGCTTGCGCGCAAGCGGGTGATCGAGGAGCTGCAGGGCGACCGCGCGCAGACGGTGCATCTGCTCGATCAGCTGGTGCGGCAGATGCCCGAGGGCGTGTACCTGAATTCTGTCGTGCAGAAGGGCCGCTCGGTCAACCTTGTGGGCTATGCGCAGTCGAACGCGCGCGTCTCGACGCTCATGCGTAACATCGAGTCGTCGCCCTGGATTCAGAATCCCGTGCTGGTGGAGGTGCAGGCGACGAGCGTCGAGAAAAGGCGGGTTTCGCAGTTCAACCTCAATTTCTCGCTGAAGCAGCCGGCGCAGGACAGCGCAAAAGCCGCCGCGAAAGGCCCCGCCAAGCCCGCAGCGGCGAAGAAGGGCTGAGCCATGGCGATCAACATCAACCAGATTGTCGAGGAATTCAAGCGCACCAACTGGCAGGACCCCGGCACCTGGCACGCGCTTCCGAAGCTGGTCGTGCTGCTCGGGATCCTGGTGGCGATACCCGTCGGAGGGTTCTTTGCGCTCACGCAGTCGCAGCTCGAGGAGCTGGAGCGCGCGGCGCAAGAGGAGCAGAAGCTGAAGGAAGCCTACCTCGGCAAGAAGAAGCAGGCGATCAACCTCGACCTGCACCGCCAGCAGCTGCGCGAGATCGACACCCAGTTCGGCGCGCTGCTCAGGCAGCTTCCGAACAAGTCTCAGATGGACGCCTTGCTCGTCGACATCAATCAGGCCGGTCTCGGCCGTGGCCTTCTATTCGAGCTGTTCAGGCCGGCCGTGTCGGAGATCAGGAGGGAGTTCTATGCCGAGCTGCCGATCACGGTCAAAGTGATCGGCAACTTTCACGACATGGGCGCGTTTGCGGGCGACGTCGGGCAGCTGTCGCGCATCGTGACGCTGAACGACGTTTCCCTGCGGGCCAGCAAGGACGGCAACCTGACAATGGATGCGACGGCGCGCACGTTCCGCTACCTCGACGACGAGGAAGTCGCGGCGCAACGCAAGTCCCAGGCGGCCGCGAAGAAGGGCGGTAAGAAATGAGCGGGACGATCACGCGCCGGACCGCGCTCGCGCTCGCCGCGGCGGCATTGCTCGGCGCCTGCGGCGGCGAGGAGCAACGCGAGCTGAAGCAGGAGCTCGATCAGCTCACCAAGGACCTGCGCGGGCGGGTCGATCCCTTGCCGCAGGTGAGGCCCTACGAGCCGGTCCCGTACACGGCCGAGGGCCTGGTCGACCCGTTCCGGCCGGAACGCATCGAAGTCGCGCAGGCGGGCGCCGCGCGCTCGACCAGCAAGCTCGCGCCCGACCCGAACCGGCCCAAGGAGCCGCTGGAGGCCTTCGCGCTCGAGTCGATCCAGATGGTCGGCAGCATCAGCCAGGAGAAGGAGACCTTCGGCCTGGTGAAGGCGGGACCGAACCTCTACCGGGTGAAAAGAGGCAACTACTTGGGACAGAACTTCGGCGTCATCACCACCATCGACGAGTCCCAGATCGCTCTCAAGGAGCTGGTACAAGACAGCGGCGGCGAGTGGGTGGAGCGAACCAGCGCGCTGCAACTGCAGGAGACCAAACGATGAAAACCATGACCGTCTTGCACGCGATCGCGCTTTGGCTGGCGGGCGTAGGTCTTGCGCTCGCCCAGGCGAACAGCATCGAGGCATTCGACGTCGTGCAGCAGGGGGGCAACGTGGTGGTGCGGATCACCACCAAGGAGCCGCTGAAGAGCGTGCCTCCCAATTTCGCCGTGGCGAGTCCCGCGCGCATCGCGTTCGACTTCGCCAACACCGTCAATGCGCTCGGGCGCACCAGCCAGGATATCGGCCAGGGCGAGTTGCGCAGCATGAACCTGGTGCAGGGCGCCGACCGCTCGCGGCTCGTGCTCAACCTGCGCCGTACGGTGGCGCACGAGGCGACCCTGGAGGGCCGCACGCTGGTGGTCACGCTGAGCACTCCGGCGGTCGCGCAGGCCGCGCCGGGCGGCCAGGTCGCGCGCTTCGCCGAAGGCAGGGCGGACGCCACGCACGCGATCCGGGACATCGACTTCCGGCGCGGCCCCGCGGGGGAGGGCCGCGTGATCATCGATCTCTCGGACACCTCGACCGGGATCGACATCCGGCAGCAGGGCCAGAATCTCGTGATCGACTTCCTCAAGACCTCGCTGCCCGCGAACCTGCGCCGCCGGCTCGACGTGGTCGATTTCGCGACCCCGGTGCAGACAGTGAGCGCGTTCCAGCAAGGCGAGAGCGTGCGCATGGTGATCGAGCCGAGGGGCCAGTGGGAGCATAACGCCTACCAGTCCGACACCCAGTTCGTCGTCGAAGTCAAGCCCGTGACGGCGGACCCCACGCGCGTCGCGCAGCGCGGGCGCTATACCGGCGAGAAGCTCTCGCTCAACTTCCAGAACGTGGAAGTGCGCGCGGTGCTCAATGTGATCGCGGATTTCACCGACCTGAACATCATCACCAGCGATACCGTGTCGGGCAGCATCACGCTGCGCCTGAAGGACGTGCCGTGGGATCAGGCGCTCGACATCATCCTGCAGACGCGCGGCCTCGACAGCCGCAGGAGCGGCAACGTCATCTGGATCGCGCCGCGCGACGAGCTCGCCACGCGCGAGAAGCTCGCCCTCGAGGCGCAGAACCAGATCGGCGACCTGGAGCAGACGCGCACCGAGTCGTTCCAGATGAACTACCAGAAGGCGGCCGACGTGCAGAAGCTGCTGTCCGATCCCGCGCAGAGGATGCTGTCGAAGCGCGGCAGCGCCGTGGTGGACGCGCGCACCAACACCCTGTTCGTGCAGGACACGCCGAGCCGGCTCGAGGAGGTGCGCAAGCTCATCGCCAAGATCGACATCCCGGTGCGCCAGGTGATGATCGAGGCCAGGATCGTCGAGGCGAGCGATTCGTTCTCCAAGAGCCTGGGGGTGCGCCTGGGATACAACGAGGTCGGCATTCCGGCCGGCCACCGGCTCGCCGGCACCAACAACAACCCGCGCATCGCTTACGGCGGATCGCTCGGCAACGTGGACTCGGGCTCGACCGGGGGCACGCAGGGCGGCGCGGCGAGCCTCATCCCGGGCAGCCTCTCGGTGAACATGCCGGCGACCGGCTTCAACGCGTTCAACGCCGGGCAGTTCTCATTCATCCTGTTCAATGCCGCCCTGACCCGGTTCCTCAACCTGGAGATCTCGGCGGCCGAGGCCGACGGCAAAGGCAAGATCATCGCCAGCCCGCGTGTGCTCACCGCCGACCAGGTGGAGGCGCTGATCGAGCAGGGCACGGAGATCCCGTACCAGCAGGCGACCTCTTCGGGCGCGACCAGCGTGTCGTTCAGGAAGGCCAATCTGGCGCTCAAGGTCAAGCCGCAGATCACTCCGGACGGCAATATCATCATGACTCTCGACGTGAACAAGGATGCGCCGGGAGCGCTTACGCCTGCCGGCGTACAGATCAGCACCAAACACATCAAGACCGAGGTGCTGGTGGAGAACGGCGGAACGGTCGTGATCGGCGGCATCTTCGAGCAGAATGACCGCACCGACATCACCAAGATACCGTTCTTCGGCGACCTGCCCTACATCGGGTTCCTGTTCAAGAACAACATCACCACCGCCACGAAAACGGAATTGCTCGTCTTCATCACGCCTCGCATCGTGAACGAGCGCTTGACCGTCCGCTGAGCCGGCTCTCTTCGATACGTTGCGACGGCCGGGCCCTCCCGGCCGTTTTTCTTTCTACAATCCGGGGATGAAGGGCGGCGGCAACATCTATCTCGTGGGAATGATGGGCGCAGGCAAGACCACGGCGGGGAAGCTGCTCGCGCGGCGGCTCAAGCTCGATTTCCTCGACTCGGACCAGGAGATCGAGCGGCGCTGCGGCGTGACGGTCCCGGTGATCTTCGAGATCGAGGGCGAGACCGGTTTCCGCAGCCGCGAGTCGCAGGCGATCGCCGAGCTCACCGCGCGCGACGGCGTGGTGCTCGCCACCGGCGGCGGCGCGGTGCTCGCCGAGGCGAACCGCAGGCGGCTCGCCGCACGCGGGACGGTCGTGTACCTGCACGCGCGGCCGGAGGACCTGTACCGCCGCGTGCGCTACGACAAGAACCGGCCGCTGCTCGCGACCCCGGACCCGCTCGCGCGGCTGCGCGGGCTGTACGCCGAGCGCGATCCGCTTTACCGCTCGATCGCCGACATCGTCGCGGAGACCGGTGCGCAGAGCGCGCAGGCGCTCGCCAAGGCGTTGCTCGGACGCCTGAAGGCGCTCGAGCCGCGGCTCGCTGCGGGCTGAGCGGTGGAGACTCTGCGGGTCGCGCTGGGCGAGCGTTCCTACCCGATCCACATCGGCGCCGGCCTCCTCGACTCGAGCGCGCTGTACGCGCCGTACCTCGAGGCGGCGAGCGCCGCGGTGGTGACCAACGAGGTGGTGGCGCCGCTCTACCTCGCGCGGGTGAAGCGAGCCCTCGAGTCGGCGGGGGCTCGCGTCGCCGAGATCGTGGTCGAGGACGGAGAGGGCGCGAAGTCCTGGCAGACGCTCGATCGCGTGTTCGACGCGCTGCTCGCGGCGCGGCTCGGCCGCGACACGCTCATGGTCGCGCTCGGCGGCGGCGTGATCGGCGACCTGGCGGGATTCGCCGCGGCGGTCTACCAGCGCGGCGTGGCGTTCGTGCAGGTGCCGACCACGCTGCTCGCGCAGGTGGACTCCGCCGTCGGCGGCAAGACCGCGATCAATCACACGCGCGGCAAGAACATGATCGGCGCCTTCCACCAGCCGCGCGCGGTCATTTCGGACATCGCGGTCCTCGACACGCTGGCCGAGCGCGAACTGCGGGCGGGGCTCGCCGAGGTGATCAAGCACGGCATTGCGCTCGACGCCGAATTCGTGGTCTGGCTCGAGGCCAACATCGGCCGGCTGCTCGCGCGCGAGCGCGATACGCTCGCGCACGCCGTGCGCCGCTGCTGCGAGCTGAAGGCGGCGATCGTGGCCGCCGACGAGCGCGAAACCGGCGTGCGGTCGCTGCTCAACTTCGGCCACACCTTCGGGCACGCGATCGAGACCGCGACGGGCTACGGCACGTGGCTGCACGGCGAGGCGATCGCGGCCGGCATGGTCATGGCGGCCGAGCTCTCGGTGCGCGCCGGGCTGATCGGGGCGAGCGATGCGCAGCGCGTGCGCGAGCTCCTGGCGCGCGCGGGGCTTCCCACTGTCGGCCCGGCACTTGCCGGGGAGCGCGTCCTCGAGCTGATGGCAGTGGACAAGAAGGCGGCGCACGGGCGAGTGCGGTTCGTCCTGCTCGAGGCGATCGGGCGCGCGACTCTGCGTGCCGACGTCGATGAGCGCTTGGTGCGCGAGGCGCTCGGAGCGTGTGCGCCGGGCGCCGGCGCGTCGCGATAGCGCCCGGTTCAAGCGCAAACCCTTGTAGCACCGGAATCGGGCGGGTATATTCGCCAGTCGGGCCGCAGGCTTTTGTGCATAGCGGCGAAATGTGAGGAAAGGCTTCAACATCATAGGCTTAAGTATGTCGCGCGATGTCCCGCCTGATGCGCAAGGGCTGTACCAGCCCGCATTCGAACGCGACGCCTGCGGCGTCGGCTTCGTCGCGCACATCAAGGGCAGGAAATCGCACGCGATCGTCGAGCAGGGCCTCACGGTATTGCGCAATCTCACCCATCGCGGCGCGGTGGGCTGGGATCCGAAGCTCTCCGACGGCGCGGGCTGCCTGATCCAGGTCCCGGACCGGTTTTTCCGCGAGGAGATGGCGAAGCAGGGCGTGAAGCTTCCGCCCGCGGGCCAGTACGGCGTCGGCATGGTGTTCCTGCCGCGCGATCCCGCTTCGCGCATCGCCTGCGAGTACGAAATCGAGCGCGCGATCAAGGACGAGGGCCAGCTGCTGCTCGGCTGGCGCGACGTGCCGACCGACAACAGCGATCTCGCCGAGCCGGCGAAAAAGCTCGAGCCGGTGATCCGGCAGGTGTTCATCGGCCGCGGGCGCGGCATCACCGTTACCGACGCGCTCGAGCGCAAGCTCTACATCATCAGGAAGAGCTCCGGCCACGCCATCCGCTCGCTCGATCTCGAGCACGGCAAGGAGTTCTACGTGCCGACCATGTCGGCGCGCACGGTGTGCTACAAGGGAATGCTGCTCGCCTACCAGGTCGGCGAGTACTACGTCGACCTGAAGGATCCGCGCGTCGAGTCGGCGCTCGCGCTCGTGCACCAGCGCTTCTCGACCAACACCTTCCCGTCGTGGGACCTCGCGCACCCCTTCCGGCTCATCTGCCACAATGGCGAGATCAACACGCTGCGCGGCAACGTAAACTGGATCCGCGCGCGCCAGGGCGCGATTTCCTCGCCGATCCTGGGCGAGAGCCTCGACAAGGTCTGGCCGCTCATCTACGAGGGCCAGTCGGACTCGGCCTCGTTCGACAACGCGCTCGAGCTGCTCGTGATGGGCGGCTACCCGCTCGCGCACGCGATGATGATGATGATCCCGGAGGCGTGGGAGAACCACACGCTGATGGATCCGGCGCGGCGCGCGTTCTACGAGTACCACGCGGCAATGATGGAGCCCTGGGACGGCCCCGCCTCGATCGCCTTCACCGACGGCCGGCTGATCGGCGCCACGCTCGATCGCAACGGGCTGCGCCCCTCGCGCTACGTGGTCACCGAGGACGACCTGGTCATCATGGGCTCGGAATGCGGCTGCCTCCCGGTGCCGGAGGACAGGATCGTCAAGAAGTGGCGCCTGCAGCCCGGCAGGATGTTTCTCGTCGATCTCGAGAAAGGCCGCATCATCGACGACCAGGAGTTGAAGGAGACCCTCGCCTCGGCCAGGCCATACGCCGAGTGGATCGAGAGGATCCGCGTCAAGCTCGACGAGGTGGAGACCGAGAAGACCCCGCCGCTCAAGAGCGCGGTATCGCTGCTCGACCGGCAGCAGGCGTTCGGATACACGCAGGAAGAGCTCAAGTTCATCCTGCAGCCGATGGTGGCCGAGGGCCAGGAGCCGGTCGGCTCGATGGGCAACGACTCGCCGCTCGCGGTGCTCTCCAACAAGAACAAGACGCTGTACCACTACTTCAAGCAGCTGTTCGCGCAGGTGACCAACCCGGCGATCGACCCGATCCGCGAGGAGCTGGTGATGTCGCTCGTCTCCTTCATCGGGCCCAAGCCCAATCTGCTCGGCATCGACGAGCAGAACCCGCCGCTCAGGCTCGAGGTGTCGCAGCCGGTGCTCGACTTCTACGAGATGGAGAAGATCCGGCACATCGAGCGCTACACCGGCGGCAAATTCAAGAGCATGGAGCTCGACATCACCTACCCGGTTTCCTGGGGAAAGGAGGCGGTCGAGGCGCGCCTGGCCTCGCTCGCGGCGCAGGCCGAAGACGCGGTGCGCTCGGGCACCTCGATCATCATCGTGTCCGACCGGCTCGTCGATCGCGAGCGGGTGGCGATCCCGGCGCTGCTCGCGCTATCCGCCATCCACCAGCACCTGGTCGGAAAGGGACTGAGGACGAGCACCGGCCTGGTGGTCGAGACCGGCGGCGCGCGCGAGGTGCACCAGTTCGCGCTGCTCGGCGGCTACGGCGCCGAGGCCGTTCATCCGTACCTCGCGCTCGAGACCGTGCTCGGGATGAAGGCCGGCGACCGCGAGGCGGCGTCGAAGGCGCTCAAGAACTACGTCAAGGCGATCGGCAAGGGCCTGAAGAAGGTGATGTCCAAGATGGGCATCTCGACCTACATGTCCTACACCGGCTCGCAGATCTTCGAGGCGGTGGGGCTGGCGAGATCGCTGGTCGAAAAGTACTTCACCGGCACCACTTCGAGCGTCGAGGGCATCGACGTTTTCCAGGTCGCCGAAGAGGCGATCCGCATCCACCGCGCGGCGTTCGACGAGGAAGACCCGGTATTGAGGAACATGCTCGACGCGGGCGGCGAGTACGCCTGGCGCGTGCGCGGCGAGGAGCACGCCTGGACCCCCGACGCGATCGCGAAGCTGCAGCATTCGACCAGGACGAATTCGTACGCGAGCTACAAGGAGTACGCGCAGATCATCAACGACCAGTCGAAGCGCCACGTCACGCTGCGCGGGCTGTTCGAGTTCCGCTTCGACAAGGTGAGTCCGGTGCCGATCGAGGAAGTGGAGCCGGCCTCCGAGATCGTGAAGCGCTTCTCGACCGGAGCGATGTCGCTCGGCTCGATCTCCACCGAGGCGCACACCACGCTCGCCGTCGCCATGAACCGCATCGGCGGGAAATCGAACACCGGCGAGGGCGGCGAGGACTGGCGCCGCTACGCGCCCGTGAAGGCGGGCGAGACACTGCAATCGCGTCTCGGCAAGCGCCGCGTCGAGATCGACCTGCCGCTGCGCGAAGGCGATTCGCTCAAGTCGAGGATCAAGCAAGTTGCCTCGGGGCGCTTCGGCGTCACGGCCGAGTACCTGGCGAGCGCCGAGGTGCTGCAGATCAAGATCGCCCAAGGCGCGAAGCCCGGCGAGGGCGGGCAGCTGCCCGGGCGAAAAGTGTCCGAATACATCGCCGAGCTCCGGTACGCGACGCCCGGCGTGGAGCTGATCAGCCCGCCGCCGCATCACGACATCTACTCGATCGAGGACCTGGCGCAGCTCATCCACGACCTGAAGAACTCGAACCCGGCTGCGGCGGTCTCGGTGAAGCTCGTCTCCGAGACGGGCGTCGGGACGATCGCGGCGGGCGTCTCGAAGGGCAAGGCCGACCACGTCACCATCGCCGGCCACGACGGCGGCACCGGCGCCTCGCCCTGGAGCTCGATCAAGCATGCCGGCACGCCCTGGGAGCTGGGCCTGGCCGAGACGCAGCAGACGCTGGTGCTCAACCGCCTGCGCGGGCGCATCGCCGTGCAGGTCGACGGCCAGATGAAGACCGGGCGCGACGTGGTGATCGGCGCGATCCTCGGCGCCGACGAATTCGGCTTCGCCACCGCGCCGCTGGTGGTCGAGGGCTGCATCATGATGCGGAAGTGCCACCTGAACACCTGCCCGGTCGGGATCGCGACGCAGGACCCGGTGTTGCGCCGCAAGTTCGAGGGCAAACCCGAGCACGTGGTGAGCTATTTCTTCTTCGTCGCCGAGGAAGTGCGCGAGCTGATGGCGCGCCTCGGCGCGAGAACGGTGAACGAGCTGATCGGCCGCAGCGACCTGCTCGATATGCGAAAAGGGATCGAGCACTGGAAGGCGAAAGGGCTCGATTTCTCGAAGATCTTCTACGTGCCGCGGATGCCGGCCGAGGTCGCGCGATTCCACTGTGAAGAGCAGAGCCACGGGCTGGAGAAGGCGCTCGACAATCGGCTCATCGAGCTGGCGAAGCCCGCGCTCGAGCGCGGCGAGCGCGTCCGGATCGAGATCCCGATCCGCAACATCAACCGCACGGTCGGCACGATGCTGTCGCACGAGATCGCGAAGCGCTACGGCCACGACGGGCTGCCCGACGACACGATCCATATCCGGCTCGCCGGCTCCGCTGGCCAGAGCTTCGGCGCGTTCCTCGCGCGCGGCGTCACGCTCGAGCTGATCGGCGACACCAACGACTACTGCGGCAAGGGCCTCTCGGGCGGGCGCATCTCGGTCCAGCCCTCGCCCAAGTTCCGCGGCGAGCCGACCGAGAACATCATCACCGGTAACGTGGTGCTGTACGGCGCGATCGCGGGCGAGGCGTATTTCCGCGGCGTGGCGGGCGAGCGCTTCGCGGTGCGCAACTCCGGCGCGCAGGCGGTGATCGAGGGCCTGGGCGACCACGGCTGCGAGTACATGACCGGCGGCACGGTGGTGGTGCTCGGCCCGACCGGCCGCAACTTCGCAGCCGGCATGTCGGGCGGGATCGCCTACGTCTACGACCTGAACGGAGATTTCGCGAAGCGCTGCAACCCGGCGATGGTGGATCTCGAGCCGCTGCTCGCGGATTCCGAGCAGCAGGCGAAGCTCGGGCGCGAGCTCTGGCACCTGGGCGAGGCCGACGAAGCGATCGTGAAGCGCCTGATCGGGAATCACGCGAAGCACACGAATTCGAAGCGCGCCGCCGACATCCTCGCCGACTGGGCCGCGCGCCGGAGCCGCTTCATCAAGGTCTTCCCGAAGGAATACCGCCGCGCGCTGGGCGAGCTCGCGGCAGCGCAAAAGAAGGCAGCCGCGTAGATGGGGAAGATCACCGGCTTCCTCGAGTACGAGCGCCTCGAGGAGGAGCACGAGCCGAAAGAGGCGCGCAGGAAGCACTACCACGAGTTCTACCTGCGGCTCTCGGACGAGGCCGCCGGGACCCAGGGCGCGCGCTGCATGGACTGCGGCATCCCGTTCTGCATGAGCGGCTGCCCGGTCAACAACATCATCCCCGACTTCAACGATCTCGTTTATCAGCAGGACTGGCAGCGCGCGATCGAGACGCTGCACTCGACCAACAACTTCCCCGAGTTCACAGGGCGCGTGTGCCCGGCGCCCTGCGAGGAGGCGTGCGTGCTGCGCATCAACGACGACGCGGTCGGCATCAAGTCGATCGAGCACGCGATCATCGACAAGGCCTGGGAGGAAGGCTGGGTGAGGCCCCAGCCGGCCGCGCACAGGACCGGGAAGAAGGTCGCGATCGTCGGCTCCGGTCCGGCGGGGCTCGCCTGCGCGCAGCAGCTCGCGCGCGCCGGGCACGAGGTGACGGTGTTCGAGAAAAGCGACCGGATCGGCGGGTTGCTTCGCTACGGCATCCCGGATTTCAAGCTCGACAAGAGCGTGATCGACCGGCGCCTGGAGCAGATGCGCTCCGAAGGCGTGGCGTTCCGCACCTCGACGTTCGTCGGCGAGCAGTCTCCGGCGAGGGGCGTGGGGAGCGACGCGACGGAGAGCGTCGCGCCGCAACAGCTGCTCGCGGAATTCGACGCCGTGGTGCTCTGCGGCGGCTCCGAGCAGCCGCGCGACCTGCCGGTCCCGGGGCGCGAGCTCGATGGCGTGCACTTCGCGATGGAGTTCCTGCCGCTGCAGAACAAGCGTGTCGCCGGCGACCGGGGCGTGAAGGACCTGTGGGCGAGCGGCAAGCACGTCGTCATCATCGGCGGCGGCGACACCGGCTCGGACTGCGTCGGCACCTCGAACCGGCACGGCGCGAAGTCCGTCACGCAAATAGAACTATTGGAAAGACCGAAAGACATGGAATTCAACGAAAGCTGGCCATATTGGCCGCAGCGTCTGCGCACCTCGGCCTCGCACGAGGAAGGCGTCGAGCGCGACTGGTCGATCGCGACCAGGGCCTTCCTGGGCGAGAACGGCAAGCTCAAGGCGCTCAGGGCGGTGCGGCTCGAGTGGAAGAACGGGAAGATGAGCGAGGTCGCCGGCTCGGAGTTCGAGCTGCCTGCCGAGCTGGTGCTGCTCGCGATGGGGTTCGTGTCGCCGCTCCAATCCATGCTCGAGGAGCTCGGCGTCGAGAAGGACGCGCGCGGCAACGCCAAGGCGGCGACCGAGGGCCCGGGCTGCTACGCGACCTCCGTTCCGAAGGTCTTCGCGGCCGGCGACACGCGGCGCGGCCAGTCGCTCGTGGTGTGGGCGATCCGCGAGGGACGCCAGTGCGCGCGCGCGGTGGACGAGTTCCTGATGGGCTTCTCGGAGCTGCCCAGATAGCGCCGCGCTAGAATCGCGCGATGCCGCTCGAGGTGATCGTGCTTGCCGCCGGACTCGGCAAGCGCATGCGCTCGGATACCCCCAAGGTGCTGCACCGGCTCGCGGGCCGGCCGCTGCTCGCGCACGTGCTGGAGGCGGCGCGCTCGCTCAAGGCGCGCCGCACGCTGGTCGTGTACGGGCACGGCGGCGAAGCGGTGCGCTCGGCCTTCAATCGGGCGCCGGTGCGCTGGGTGGAACAAGCCGAGCGCCTGGGCACCGGTCACGCCCTCGCACAGGCGCTGCCGCAGGTGGCGCCCGGCTCGGACGTGCTGGTGCTGAGCGGCGACGTGCCGCTCGCGCGCGCCCAGACCCTGCGCCGGCTCGCCGACGCCGCGGGCAAGGGCCTCGCGATCCTGACTTCCGAGCGCTCCGAACCGACCGGCTACGGGCGCGTGGTGCGCGATGCGCGCGGGCGGGTGCGGCGTATCGTCGAGGAGAAGGATGCGAGCGCGAAGGAACGCCGCATCCGCGAGTGGTATTGCGGCTTTCTCGCGGCGAAGGCGAAGCCGCTCGCCGACTGGCTCGCGAAAGTGAAGCGCGACAACGCGCAGAAGGAGTACTACCTCACCGACGTGATCGGCATCGCCGCGGCTGCGGGCGCGACGGTGTCGGCGGTCAAGGTCTCCGACCCGTGGGAGGTCGCCGGGGTGAATTCGAAGGGCGAGCTCGCCGCGCTCGAGCGCGAGTGGCAGCGGCGCGAGGCGGCGCGGCTGCTCGAATCGGGCGTGACGCTCGCCGATCCGGCGCGGCTAGACGTGCGCGGCACGCTCGAATGCGGGCGCGACGTCTCGATCGACGTGAACTGCGTGTTCGAAGGGCGCGTCGCGCTCGGCGACGGCGTGCGCATCGGGCCGAACTGCGTGCTGAGGAACGTGTCGGTCGCCGCGGGGAGCGAGGTGCACGCCTTTTCCCAGCTGGAGGACGCCGAGGTCGGGTCGCGCTGCCGCATCGGACCCTACGCGCGGCTGCGGCCCGGCGCGAGCCTCGCCGACGAGGTGCACATCGGCAACTTCGTCGAAGTGAAGGCGAGCCGGCTCGGCGCGGGCTCCAAGGCGAACCACCTTTCCTACATCGGCGACTCCGAGGTCGGGGAGCGCGTCAATATCGGCGCCGGAACCATCACCTGTAACTACGACGGCGCGCAAAAGCACCGCACGGTGATCGAAGACGACTGCTTCATCGGCTCGGACGCTACGCTGGTCGCGCCGGTGCGGATCGCGAGGGGCTCCTACATCGGTGCGGGCTCCACCATCAGCGAGGACACGCCGCCGGGGCAGCTCACCGTGGCGCGCGCGAAGCAGGTGTCGCTTCCGTCCTGGAAGCCGCCGAGGAAAAGGTAGCGCCATGTGCGGGATCGTCGGCGCGGCGGCGAAGCGCGACATCGTTCCGGTGCTGATCGAGGGGCTGCGCCGGCTCGAGTACCGCGGCTACGACTCGGCGGGGGTCGCGGTGCTGAACGGCGCGGCCAAGCCCGAACTTCGGCGCGTGCGCTCGGCAGGGCGGGTCGCCGAGCTCGCCTTCCAGGTCGGCGAGCAGAAGCTCTCCGGCGCGACCGGCATCGCGCACACGCGCTGGGCGACGCACGGCGCGCCGACCGAGTTGAATGCCCACCCCCACATCTCGGGCGCTCTGGCGGTGGTCCATAACGGAATCGTGGAAAACCACGAAGCGGTGCGCGCCCGGCTGAAACAGGCCGGCTACGAATTTGCTTCTGACACAGACACCGAGGCGATCGCGCACCTGGTCGCCGAGCACCGCAAGCGCTCGCCCGACCTGCTCGCGGCGCTGGTGCGGGCGACGGCCGAGCTGGAGGGCGCGTTCGCGATCGCGCTGGTCTCGTCCGACGACCCGGACACGCTCGTGGTCGCGAGAAAGGGCCCGCCGCTTCTCATCGGCCTGGGCGAGGGCGAGAACTTCGCCGCCTCGGACGTCTCGGCGCTGCTGCCGGTCACGCGGCGCGTGATCTATCTCGAGAACGGCGACTGCGCCGAGCTGCGCCCGGACGGGGTGCGCATCGTCGGCGCGGGCGGTGCGCCCGCCGAGCGCAAGGTGCACGTCTCGGAGCTTTCACCGCAGGCGGTCGAGCTGGGGCCGTACCGCCACTACATGCAGAAGGAGATCTTCGAGCAACCGGGCGCGGTCGCGAACACGCTCGAGCTTCTCGCCGGGGCGAACGTGGTCTCGCCGCAGCTCTTCGGCGTCGGGGCCGACGAAGCCTTCGCGCGCGCGACCTCGCTTCAGATCGCCGCCTGCGGCACGAGCTACCACGCCGGGCTGGTGGCGCGCTACTGGATCGAGGCGATCGCCAAGCTTCCCTGCAACGTGGAGATCGCGAGCGAATACCGCTACCGGGTGCCGGCCGCCGACCCGGCGGGGCTCGTCGTCACGATCTCGCAGTCGGGCGAAACCGCGGATACGCTGGCGGCGCTCGAGCACGCCCGCGCGCTCGGCTATGCGAGCGCGCTCGCGGTGTGCAACGTGCCCGAGAGCTCGCTCGTGCGCGCCTCCAACCTTCGCTTCATGACGCGCGCCGGGCCTGAGATCGGCGTCGCCTCGACCAAGGCCTTCACCACGCAGCTCGCGGCGCTCTTTCTGCTCGCGCTCGCGCTCGCGAAAGCGAAAGGGCGTCTCGGCGAAGCCGACGAGCGCGGCTACCTACAGAGCCTGAGACACCTGCCCGCGGCCCTCGGGAGAGTGCTCGAAGCCGAAGAGCGGGTCGCCGCGTGGGGGAGGCTCTTCGCGCAGAAGCACCATGCGCTCTTCCTCGGCCGCGGCATCCACTACCCGATCGCGATGGAAGGGGCGCTCAAGCTCAAGGAAATCTCCTACATCCACGCCGAGGCCTACGCCGCCGGGGAGCTCAAGCACGGGCCGCTTGCGCTGGTGGACCGCGACATGCCGGTGGTGGCGGTGGCGCCCTCCGACGCCCTGCTCGAGAAGCTGAAATCCAACCTCCAGGAAGTGCGCGCGCGCGGCGGCGAGCTGTACGTGTTCGCCGACCAGGAAACCGGAATCGAGGAAAGCGACGCGGTGCACGTCCTCCGGCTCACCGACCATGCCGGGGCGCTGTCGCCGATCCTGCACGTGGTTCCGCTGCAGCTCCTCGCCTACCACGCCGCGCTCGCGCGCGGCACCGACGTCGACAAGCCGCGCAACCTGGCGAAATCCGTCACCGTCGAGTGAGTCGCTTCGACGCGATCGTCATCGGCGCCGGCCACAACGGCCTCGTCTGCGCCTGCTACCTGGCGAAGGCGGGCCTCAAGGTAAAGGTGCTCGAACGCCGCCGCGTGGTCGGCGGCGCCGCGGTCACCGAGGAATTCCACCCGGGATTCCGCAATTCGACCGCGGCCTACACGGTGAGCCTGCTGCAGGCGAAGGTCATCGGTGACCTGCGCCTCGCCGAGCACGGGCTGAAGATCGTCGAGCGGCCGCTCGCCAACTTCCTGCCGCTTTCGGAGCGCGACTACCTCAAGGTCGGCGGCGGGCTGGAGGCGACGCAGCGCGAGCTCGGCAGGTTTTCAGCGCGCGACGCCGAGCGGCTGCCGCGCTACTGGGCGGCGATCGAGCGCGTCGCCGACGTGCTGCGCTCGCTCGTGCTCGAGACCCCGCCCAACGTCGGCGGCGGCATGCTCGACGCGCTGCGCGTGCTCAAGCTCGGGGGCCGCATGCTGCGGCTCGACATGGAGGCGCGGCGCGACCTGCTGGCGCTGTTCGCGAGGAGCGCCGGCGAGCTGCTCGATTCCTGGTTCGAGTCGGCCGCGATCAAGGCGGCGTTCGGCTTCGATTCGGTGGTCGGCAATTATGCGAGCCCGTATCACCCGGGCACCGCCTACGTGCTGCTGCATCATTGCTTCGGCGAGGTGAACGGCAAGCGCGGCGCGTGGGGCCACGCGATCGGCGGCATGGGTGCGATCAGCGAGGCGCTCGCGACCGAAGCGCGGCGGCTCGGCGTCGAAATCGAGTGCGGGGCGGCAGTGGCGCGCGTCGTCGCGCGCAAGGGCCGCGTCGCGGGGGTCGCCCTTGCCGACGGCACGGAGCTCGCCGCGCGCGCCGTCGCGGCGAACGTCGACCCGAAGCTGCTCTACCTGCGCCTGGTCGAAGCGAGCGAGCTCGCCCCCGAGTTCCGCGCGCGCATGGAGCGTTACAAGTGCGGCTCGGCGAGCTTTCGCATGAACGTCGCGCTTTCCGCTCTTCCGAAATTCACCTGCCTGCCCGAGCCCGGACCGCATCTCGCGAGCGGCATCATCCTCGCGCCGAGCCTCGACTATATGGACCGCGCGTACCTCGACGCGCGCGCCGAAGGCATGGCGCGCGCCCCGGTGGTGGAGATGCTCATCCCCAGCACGCTCGACGGCACGCTCGCGCCCAAGGGAGCGCACGTGGCAAGCCTGTTCTGCCAGCACTTCGCTCCCGAGGCGGACTGGAGCAGCAGGAAGAGCGAAGCGGTGGAGCGCATCTTCGACGTGGTCGAGTCGCACGCGCCGGGATTCCGGGCGAGCGTCCTCGGCCACTCGGCGCTCTCGCCCGCCGATCTCGAGCGCGAATTCGGGCTGACCGCGGGAGATATTTTCCACGGCGCGCTCACGCTCGATCAGCTCTTTTCCGCGCGGCCGCTGCTCGGCTGCGCGGACTACCGCACGCCGATCAGGGGGCTGTACCTCTGCGGCGCCGGCGCCCACCCCGGGGGCGGCGTCACGGGCGCGCCAGGGCACAACTGCGCGCGCGAGATGCTGCGCGATCTCGGCCGGCGCTTTACCTCGAAAGGATAAGCTCATGAAAGCCGTCGCCCTTACCCGCTACCTGCCGATCGGCGATCCCCAGTCGCTCCTCGACGTGACTCTTCCCGATCCGACGCCGACCGGGCGCGACCTGCTCGTGCGCGTCGAGGCAGTGTCGGTCAACCCGGTGGACACCAAGCAGCGCGCGCCGAGCGCCAAGGTCGAGCCCCAGCCGCGCGTGCTGGGTTGGGACGCGGCGGGGACGGTCGCGGCGGCCGGGCCGCAGGTCACGCTCTTCAAGCCTGGCGACGAGGTCTATTACGCGGGCGACGTGACGCGCCAGGGCTCGAACAGCGAGTTGCAGCTGGTGGATGAGCGCATCGTCGCGAGAAAGCCGAAGAGCCTGGACTTCGCCCAGGCCGCGGCGATCCCGCTCACCGCGATCACCGCATGGGAGGGGTTCTTCGAGCGCATGAGGATCGACCCGGCAGGCGCGAGCCGCGGCGCGACGCTGCTCATCATCGGCGGGGCGGGCGGGGTGGGCTCGATCGGCATCCAGATCGCGAAGGTGGCGGGACTCACGGTGATCGCGACGGCCTCGCGGCCCGAAACGGTCGCGTGGGTGAAAGAGCTGGGCGCAGACCACGTCGTCGATCATTCGCAGCCGTTGCGGCCCCAAATCGAGGCGCTCGGGCTCAAGTTCGTCGACTACATCGCCAATTTCAACGACACCGATCGCTACTGGGAGGCGATGGGCGATCTCATCAAGCCTCAGGGGGCGATCTGCCTGATCGTGGGCAACCGCGCCCCGCTTGCGCAGGAGGGCGTGCGCGGAAAGAGCGCGGCCGTGTGCTGGGAGCTGATGTTCACGCGGCCGCGCTTTGCGACGCCCGACATGATCGAGCAGCATCGCCTGCTCACGCGCGTGGCCGAGCTGATCGACGCCGGGCGCATCCGCGGCACGCTGCGCGAGGTGCTGCGCCCGATCAATGCCTCGAACCTGCGCGCCGCCCACGCGAAGCTCGAGTCCGGGAAGATGATCGGGAAGCTGGTGGTCGCGGACTGGAACTAGGCAAGCGGCCGCTCGCGGGAACTCGAAGCGCCCGGCCGCGTCCAATCCGGCTGCGCTAGGATATTGACCCGTGATAAAAAAGCTCTCGCGCCTGCTGCTGTCACTGGCGATCGCAGTCGCGGTGCCCGCCCAGGGCGCCGTGGCGCTGGGCTCGGGGCTGTGCATGGCGCTCGGGCATCACCAAGCGCTCGCCGCAGGCGCGCAGGATGCGGCCCATGCGCACGGCGCCGATCACGGATTGCCCGAGGGCGGCGCCCTGCATCACGGCGACCAGACCGGCGCGGCGAGCTCTCACTGCGGCCCTTGCGTCGCGTGCTGCGCGGCCGCTTCCATTCCCCCATCGGTCGACATCCTGTCCGGGCTCGCTCCCGACGCCGCGGTCGATGCCGCGTTTCTCGTCGCACCGCCGGATTTTCTGTCGGACGAACTGAACCGGCCGCCTCTGACGCTCCCTGCCTGAGCACGCAGCGGCGGCGCGCTTGCGCGCCGCCATCGATGACGCGAGCCGCTTTTTGCGGCTCGCAGGCAGGAGGGAGCACCATGAAACCCTTGCATTTCGCAGCGCCGCTGGCGCTGCTGCTGGCGGCAGGTTGCGCGAGCCTGGATCCCGACGGCGGGTTCTCCGGCGTCGGCGAGGCGGGCTCGGCGCACGAGCGCGTGAAGGGGCTGCTCGCAAAGCCATTGGGACCGCAGGAGGCGGTTCGGGCGGCGCTGCTCAACAATCCGGCCGGGCAAGCCGAGGCGAAGCTTCTCGCGCTCGAGACGCGCAAGGCCTGGTTCGCCGCGGTCGCGGCGCGGGAGACGGCGAACTACATGGACCAGGCGAAGGAGGCCGCCGAGGCGGGGGCCGAGCTCGCGCGGCGCCTGGGCGCCGCGGGCAACTGGTCGAAGCTCGACCAGGCGCGCGAGCGGCTGTTTCTTGCCGAGGCGACGGCGCAGCGCGCGCGCGCGCGGCAAGCGGCGCTCGTCTCGCGCGAGCGTCTGGCAAGGCTGATGGGCTTGACGGGCGGGAAGCCGGCGTTCGAGCTGCCCGAGCGCCTGCCCGAGCTTCCGCAGGCGCCGCGCGCGGCGGACGGCGCGGAAGCGCAAGGGCGCTCCGACGCGCGCCAGGCGTACGACGCCTACCACGCCGCGTTCGACCTCGCGCGCCGCTACCGCGACGAAATCGTGCCGCTCAGGAAGCAAATCTCGGAGGAGATGCTGCTGCGCTACAACGGGATGCTCGCGAGCGCGTTCGAGCTGCTCGCCGATGCGCGCGAGTCGATCGGCGCGGTGAACGCCTATCTCGAGGCGCTGCGCGACTTCTGGATCGCCGAATCCGAGTTCCAGATGACGATGACCGGGGGAGCGAAATGACCACGCGCAGACAGTTCATGCGCGGCTCGGCGGCGGGCCTGCTCGGCGCCGCGCTCGTGTCCCGCGCAGGGGCGGCCTCGCTGCCGGAGGCGCCGACGATGGCCAAGCCCGACACGGCGCCGCCGCTCGTGCCGCGCGACGGCCGCCCCTACAACCCGGTGGTGACGCTGAACGGCTGGACACTGCCCTGGCGGATGAAGGGCGGCTGGAAGGAATTTCACCTGGTCGCGGAGCCGGTGCGCCGGCAGATCGCGCCGGGCATGACGGCGAACCTCTGGGGCTACAACGGCCAGTCGCCGGGGCCGACGATCGAGTGCGTCGCGGGCGACAGGCTGAGGATCTTCGTCACCAACAAGCTGCCCGAGCACACCACGATCCACTGGCACGGGGTGCTGCTGCCGAACGGCATGGATGGCGTGGGCGGGCTCACCCAGCCGCAGATCCCCTCCGGCAAGACCTTCGTCTACGAGTTCGAGATGAGGCGCCCGGGGACCTTCATGTACCACCCGCACGCCGACGAGATGGTGCAGATGGCGATGGGGCTGATGGGGTTCATCGTGGTGCACCCGAGGGATCCCGCCGAGCGGCGCGCCGATCGCGACTTCGTGTTCCTGCTGAACGCGTTCGACATCGAGCCGGGAAGCTTCACGCCCAAGGTCGCCACCATGCTCGAGTTCAACCTGTGGTGCTGGAACTCGCGCGTCTTCCCCGGCATCGATCCCCTGCCGGTGAGAAAAGGCGACCGGGTGAGGATCCGAATCGGCAACCTCACCATGACCAGCCACCCGATCCACATCCATGGGCACAACTTCGCGGTCACCGGCACCGACGGCGGCTGGGTGCCGAAGAGCGCGCAGTGGCCCGAGACCACGGTGGATGTGCCGGTGGGCGCGCTGCGCGCGATCGAGCTCGTCGCCGACAACCCGGGCGACTGGGCGTTCCACTGCCACAAATCGCATCACCTGATGAACGCGATGGGGCACAGCGTGCCGACCCTGATCGGGGTCGATCAGGAGGGCGTGGCCGAGAAGATCCGCAAGCTCGTGCCCGATTACATGGCGATGGGCGGGCGCGGCATGGCCGACATGGGGGAGATGGAGATGCCGCTTCCGGACAACACGCTGCCGATGATGACCGGCGCGGGACCCTTCGGCGCGCTCGAGATGGGGGGCATGTTCACCGTCATGAAGGTGAGAGAAGGGCTCGGGCGAAATGATTACCGGGATCCCGGCTGGTACAAGCACCCGCAGGGCACGGTCGCGTACGAGTTTTCCGGCGATGTCCAGGGTGGGGCGCGCCAGGAGTCCGCGCCGGTTTCGAGCAAAGAGGCGGTGCTTCGGGCGAGGAAGCCGGGCTCGCGCATGAATCATTGAGCAATTGTTACGAAAGGAGAAGAGCATGAAACGCACGTTGCTATGGCTGCTCGGACTCGCGCTTTCGGGCGCGGCACTCGGACAGATGAAGGGCCACGACATGGGCGGCTCGGGCGACATGAAGATGTCGCAGCCGGCCGGCGCGCTCGCCGACGGCGAAGTGCGCAAGGTGGACAAGGACGCGAAAAAGATCACCGTCCGGCACGGGCCCATCCCGAGCCTCGGCATGCCCGACGCGATGACCATGGTGTACCGGGTCAAGGACCCGGCGATGCTCGAGCAGGTGAAGCCGGGGGACAAGATCAGGTTCGGCCTGGAGAAAGCCGGCGGTCAGTACACGCTGACGCGAATCGAACCGGCGATGTGAGCCGCCATGACGGCAAGACCCGGCGAATGCATTCCTCCGCTTCGCGCTCTACTGCGCCGTGAGGCCCGGCCGCATTTGACCTAGGTCAATCCCGGGCGGAACCCGCCACGTAAGCTTCGGTCGTATGGAAGTGATCTCCAACGCCAAGGACCGCGCGCCAGGCTGGCTCGCCGCGACGCTTTTCGGGTTGGCGATGGCGCTCGCGCCGCTGCAGGTCGCGTCCTTCGCTGCCGGCGCGTCGCCGCAAGGCGCGCAGGCGTTGCCTGGCGGGCTCGACCACCGTTGCGAGTGCCCGGCCGTCTCGGAGCACGCAAAGCCGGCGGTCTCTCAGGCGGCGAAGCAATCTCGTTCGGGCGAGCCCCCGGCCGCGCCACGGGCGCGGCCCGACCGCGCGTTCGTATCGCGCTTCTCCTACCTGGACGCGTTGCCTGCCGAGGCGCCGGCGCGTTCGCTTCCGCTGTACCTGCTCAGCTCGCGTCTGCGGCGCTAGGCACTTTCCCTGTCCGATCGCCGGCGGCGCGAATCGCCGCTGCTGCGAATCGCGCACCGGCACCTCGAAGCACCGATTCATTGACCGCCCGGCTGCAATGGCAGCCCGGGCGCAACGCAAACCCAGAAAGGAACACACGATGAAACGCAATCTGATCGCCGCGGCAATCGCGGCAGCCCTTTTTTCGACGAGCGCGTGGGCGCAGCAGGCGGGCATGGACGACCATCATCCGGGCGGGCAGATCGCTCATTCCGGTACGGCGCGGGGCACCAGCCCGGCAGCGGGCGGAGGAATGATGGGCGGCGGCATGATGGGCGGAGGCAGGACGGATCAAGGAGTGATGGGCGGCCGCAGGACGGATCAGGGAATGATGGGCGGCGGCATGATGGGCCGGGGCATGGGTGCCGGAGCGCTGGTCGACGATCTGGGTCTAAGCGACGAGCAGCGCTCGTCGGTGCAGCGCATCCACGACGAGGCGCGCCTGAAGCAGTGGGACCTGATGGGGCGCATGATGCAGGAGGAAATCCGCTTGCGCGACGCGTTCGGCGGCCCGAGCACCGACCGCGCCGCCTCCGAGAAGGCCTTCAAGCAGATGAACGCGGTGCGCGAGCAGATGTTCGTGGCGCGGCTCGATGCGCAGGAAAAGCTCGAGGCGGCTCTCACTCCCGAGCAGCGCACGAAACTGCGCCAGAGGGTGCGCGGAGGCGGCTGGATGATGATGATGCACTGACCGGGGGTCCGGTAAATGAAAGGTCGCGAAAATGTGGGGTGACATGGGCTGGGGCGCCGGCTGGGGACTGTTCGGCGGCGTGGGTATGCTGCTGTGGTGGGCGCTGCTCATTCTCGGCATCGCGGTGCTCGTCAAGTGGCTGATCGGCGGCTCGTCGCGCGCCGCAGGCCCGGCGGGCGACCGGGCGCTCGAGGTGCTGCGCGAGCGCTACGCGCGCGGCGAGATCGACAAGGACGAGTTCGACAAGAGGAAGCGCGATCTCGCGCCCTGACCCGATATGAATGCAGATGCAATGACCGCGGCAAGGCCCGCCGGATTCGGCGCGCTCGCTTTCGGCGCGCTGCTCGCCGTGTACTTCGGCGCGCTCACGGCGGTTTCGGGCTGGAGCTTCACCGTCAGCCAGTTTTCGGAGTTCTGGTACTACATCCTGCCGCTCGGCGCGGGCTTCGGCCTGCAGGTCGCGCTGTACTCGCGGCTTCGGCAGCTGCTGCACGGCGCGGGAGGCGGGCGCGGCGTGATGGCGGCCTCGGGCACCACCTCGACCGCGGCGATGATCTCCTGCTGCGCTCACTACCTCGTCAACATCGCGCCGGTGCTGGGCGCCACCGGCCTGGTGACGTTTGCCGCGCAATACCAGGTCGAATTCTTCTGGGTAGGCATCGCGTTCAACGCGGCCGGCATTGCGTTCATCGGAAACAGACTCTGGAAAGCCACCAAGGACCACGCCCAATGCGCTCCCGCCTGATCTTGCCGTCGCTGTTGCTCTGCGCTGCGCTGTTTGCCGTAACGGACGGGGCGGCGGCACAGAGCCTTGCCGCGCAGAAGACCGCCGTCGGCGGCGTCACGGTGCAGGCCACGCCGCGCGCGCTGCCCGGCGGCGCGTGGGAATTCGAGATCGTGTTCGACACCCATTCTCAGGAGCTGAGCGACGAGCCAGCAAAGTCGGCTTCGCTCGTCGCCGACGGAAGGACGCTTGCTCCCGCGGGCTGGAAGGGCGACCCGCCGGGCGGCCATCACCGCAAAGGCGTGCTGCGCTTCGATGCGGTTTCCCCGCCGCCCGAAGCGATCGAGCTTCGCATCGCGCGCCCAGGCGAAACCGCGCCGCGATCGTTCCGCTGGCGGACGCGATGAACGCAATCGAGACCGCGGCCGGCGTGGCGCGTATCGCCGGCCTGCCGGGCGCGCGCTACCCCTGGTACGTGCGGCTGATCCTCGCCGCCCAGCGCCGCAAGTACGGCGTCGAGCTCGAGCCGGCGCGGCTGTGGGGCCGGCTGCCGCGCTCGTTTCTCATGCTGACGCTGCTCTACCGCACGCTCGACCGCGGCGGCTCGCCGATCGAGCCGGCGCTGCGCTCGCTGGTGCAGGTGCGCGTCTCGCGCATCAACTGGTGCCCGTTCTGCGTGGATTCGAACGGCGCTCTGGCGCTGGAGCGCGGCGTGACGCAGGACAAGCTCGCGGCGCTCGACGAGTTCGAGCGCTCGCCGCTTTTCAGCGAGCGCGAGAAGGCCGCTCTCGCCTACGCGCAAGCCATGACCGACCCGGCGCGGCGCGTGGACGATGCGGCTTTCGCGCGCCTGCGCGCGCATTTCGACGAGCAGGCGATCCTCGAGCTCACGGCGCTCGCCGCGTTTCAGAACCTGTCGAGCAAGTTCAACGCGGCGCTCGGCGTGCCTTCGCAGGGGTTTTGCGCGGCGCCAGGCGGCGCCGCGGCGAAGGCCTGAGAACGGAGGGCATCATGCCAAGCGCAAATCCATTTCGCATTGGCGTCGCGTTTGCCATCACCGTGGCCGTCGGCTACACGGCGTGCGCGATCGTGTTCTGGCTGTGGCCCGAGGCGGCGGCGAATTTCATGAACGCGCTGTTCCACGGGCTCGATTTCCGCAAGCTGCAGGTCGGCCCGGCGCCGTTCAATTTCGCCGGGTTCGCCATGGCGTTCGTGGTCATGACGGTGTGGGCTTTCGTGCTGGGCACGTTCTTCGGTTGGGTCCTCGATTGGCTCGGCGGCACGCGCTAGGCGGGGCGGCATGAACGATCGCACGCTCATTGGCGACGAAGCCGAATCCGGCGAATTCGCCCGGCTGGCCGCGATCGCGAGAGTGGCGGCCGCGAAAGGCTGGGGGCATTACGCCGAGCGGCTCGGTCTGGCCAAGCCGGGCGCCGCCGAGGAGAGAGGCCCGCCGCGGAGCGACGCCGCGCGGCTGCGCGAGGCGCTGGAGGAGCTGGGGCCGACCTTCGTCAAGTTCGGCCAGATGCTCTCGGTGCGCTCGGACGTCTTCTCCGACGAAATCGTCGCCGAACTGGCAAAGCTCCAGGATGCCGCCGCCACTTTTCCCGCCGCCGAGGCGCGCCGCATCATCGAGGAGGAAACCGGCAAGCCGCTCGCCGAGCTTTATGCAAGCTTCGACGAGAGCCCGATGGCGGCCGCGTCGGTCGCGCAGGTGCACTGCGCGACGCTCGCCGACGGCACGCCGGTCATCGTCAAGGTGCAGCGTCCCGGGATCGCGGCTACGGTCGAAGGCGACATCGCGGTGCTGCGGCGGCTCGCGCGGCTGCTCGACACGCTCGTCCCCGCGCTGCGCTCGTTCAACCTCCGGGACCTGGTCGAGGAATTCGCCGAGACGCTGCGCGGCGAGCTCGATTTTTCGCGCGAGGGTCGCAACGCCGAGCGCTTCGCGGCGCTCAATCGCGGCGAAGCCGCGGTGTTGGTGCCGAAAGTGTTCTGGGAGGCGACCACGAGACGGCTCCTCACCATGGAGCACAGTCCCGGTCACCGGGTGGACGCCGAAGCCGATCCTGCCCGCGGCGCGCCCTTCGCCGCGAGGCTGATGCGGCTCTATCTCACGCAGGTCTTCGAGCACGGCGTGTTCCACGCCGACCCGCATCCCGGCAACGTGTTCATGCTGCCCGACGGGCGCGCGTGCTTTCACGACTTCGGCGCGCTCGGCGAGCTCTCGCCGCGCGTGCAGGAGAGCCTGAGGGAGCTTTTCCTCGCGGTGATGGCGCGCGACGCGAGCTGGGTCGCGAGCACGTATCTCGCGATGGGCGGCGCGACCCGCGAGCTCGACCGCGCCGCGTTCGTGCGCGACATGGAGGCTTCGCTGGATCGCTATTACCGCGACGCGGGCGCGGGCAGCCAGTCGCTCAGCGCGATCCTGCACGAGTTCATGAAGCTCGGCCGCAGGCACCACATCCGGCTGCTGCGCGAAACGGCGCTCCTCATGCGCGGCTTTGCCGAGGTGGAGAGCCTGGTGCACGCGCTCGACCCGGAATTCGACACCCTGCAGGCCTTCCGCGCCTACAGCGGGCAGCTCCTCAAGCACGCATTCTTGCCCGAGCTGGGCGCGGCGCGGATCGCCGGGCTGTACCGCTTCGTCTCGGCGGTGCGCGAGGTCGCGGGCGAGGCGCCAGTCGCGGCGCGCCGCATCCTCGGGCGCCTGGAGCGCGGCGAGCCGCTATTCGAGATCCGCCACCAGAGCGGCGGCTCGCTCGAGCGGCACCTGCTGCACGCCTCGAACCGGCTCGCGTTCGCGCTGATCATCGCCTCGATCGTCGTCGGCTCGGCCATCGTGCTCTCGGCGCACGCCGGGCCGCACGTCGAGGGAATTCCGCTCCTCGCCATCATCGGCTTCGTCGCCGCGGGCGCCCTCGGAGTCGCCTGGGCGGTGATCGCCCTGAGATCCGGAAAACTCTGAACAGGACTTCTCACATGGCCCTCGATCCGGTTTGCGGCATGTCGGTGGATCCCGCGAAGGCAGCGGGCAGCCACGCGCACGGCGGCAAGACCTACTACTTCTGCTCCCGGCACTGCTTGGCTTCGTTCCAGGCCGATGCGGCGAAGTACCTCGCGCCCGCCGCGCCGAAGGCCGAGCAAGCCGCTCGGGCCGGCGCCCAGTACGCCTGCCCGATGCACCCGGAGATCGTGCAGGACAAGCCCGGCTCCTGCCCGAAATGCGGCATGGCGCTCGTGACGGCGGTTCCTGCGGCGCCGGCGGCCGGCGGCTACACCTGCCCGATGCATCCGGAGATCGTCCAGGACAAGCCCGGCTCCTGCCCGAAATGCGGCATGGCGCTGGTGCCGATCGCTGCACAGGAGGAAGAAAACGCGGAGCTGCGCGACATGACGCGCAGGTTCTGGGCCGGAACGGCGCTCTCGGTCCCGCTGGTCGCGCTCGCCATGCCGCCGTATTTCGGCATCGCCGAGCCGTTCGGGGTTGCGCCGCACATTCGCGTGTGGCTCGAGCTGATCCTCGGCACCCCGGTGGTGCTCTGGTCCGGGTGGCCGTTCTTCCGCAAGTTCGCGCTGTCGCTCAAGAACCGCAGCCCGAACATGTACACGCTGATCGGGCTGGGTGTCGCGCTCGCCTACCTGTACAGCGTCGTGGCGGTGCTCGCGCCGGGCTTGTTCCCGGAGGAGTTCCTGGAGCACGGCGGGCGCGTGGGCGCGTACTTCGAAGCCGCGGCGGTGATCGTGACGCTGGTACTGCTCGGCGAGGTGATGCAGCTGCGCGCGCTGGGGCAGACCAGCCAGGCGATCAAGCAGCTGCTTGCGCTCGCGCCGAACACGGCGCTGCGTGTCGAGGCCGACGGGCGCGAGGTGGAAGTGCCGCTCGCCCAGGTGCAGGTCGGCGACCGGCTGCGCGTGCGCCCCGGGGAAAAGGTGCCGGTGGACGGCACCTGCCTCGAGGGCTCTTCGAACGTCGATGAGTCCATGATCACCGGCGAGCCGATCCCGGTGCCGAAAAAGCCCGGCAATCGCGTGACCGGCGCGACCATCAACGGCAAGGGAACCCTGGTCATCCGCGCCGAGCGGATCGGCGCCGACACGCTGCTCGCGAGAATCGTGCACATGGTGGCGCAGGCGCAGCGCACGCGCGCGCCGGTGCAGCGCCTTGCCGACCTCGTCGCGGCGTACTTCGTGCAGACGGTGATCGCGATCGCCGCGATCACCGCGCTCGTGTGGGGATTTTTCGGGCCTGAGCCGGCGCTGACCTACGCGCTGGTCAACGCCGTGGCGGTGCTGATCATCGCCTGCCCCTGCGCGGTCGGGCTCGCCACGCCGATCTCGATCACCGTGGCGATGGGCCAGGGGGCGCTCAACGGGATCCTGTTTCGCAATGCCGAGGCGGTGGAGAAGCTGCGCGAGGTCGATACGCTGGTCGTGGACAAGACCGGCACGCTCACGCTCGGCAGGCCGCAGCTGGTGGACTTCGCGCTCGAGCCGGGCCTCGGCGAGCAGGAGGCGCTCGCGCTCATCGCGAGCCTGGAGCGCGCGAGCGAGCACCCGCTCGCGCAGGCGATCGTCAAGGGCGCGGAAGAGCGCGGCATTGCGCTCCAGCCGGTCGAGAGTTTCGAGTCCGTCACCGGCCAGGGCGTGCAGGGCACGATCGCCGGGCGCAAGGTCGCGGTGGGCAGCCGGCGCTTCATGGAGGGATTCGGCGGCGTGCCGCAGGCGCTCGGCGAGCGGGCCGACGCGCTGCGCGCGCAGGGCAAGACGGCGCTTTACGCCGCCGTGGACGGGCGGGTCGCAGCGGTGATCGCGGTGGCCGACCCGATCAAGGAGACGACCCCGGAGGCGGTGAAGGCGCTGAAGGAGCAGGGCGTGGCCGTCGTCATGCTCTCGGGCGACTCGCGCAAGACGGCAGAGGCGGTCGGCAGGCAGCTCGGCATCGGCGAGGTGATCGGCGAAGTGCTGCCCGAGCAGAAGGTGGACAAGATCAAGTCGCTGCAGGCGAGCGGCCGCTTCGTCGCGATGGCCGGAGACGGCATCAACGACGCCCCGGCGCTCGCGCAGGCGCAGGTTGGAATTGCCATGGGCACCGGTACCGACGTCGCGATCGAGACGGCCGGCGTGACGCTGGTGAAAGGCGACCTGCGCGGCATCGCCAAGGCGATCCGGCTCTCGCACGCCACCATGCGCAACGTCAAGCAGAACCTGTTCTTCGCCTTCGTCTACAACGCGCTCGGCGTGCCGATCGCCGCCGGCGTGCTCTACCCGGTGTTCGGATTGTTGCTGTCGCCGATTTTCGCCGGCGCGGCGATGGCGATGAGCTCGGTTTCGGTCGTCACCAACGCGCTGCGGCTGCGGCGCGTGAAGCTGTGACGCGCGCGGGGATCCGGCGCCGGGCGCTTGGGAAATTCGCATGACCAAATGGGTGTTCGTCGGCTTCGCATTGATCGCCGGCTACTTCCTCTTCACCGAGCACCGCGCGCACGCCATCCAGTACCTGCCGTTCGTGCTGCTCGCGGCCTGCCCGCTGCTGCACCTGTTCCACGGCCATGGCGGCCACGGCGGGCACGAGCACGGCAAGGAGGACGACAAGGAGAAGAAGCAATGAGCGAAGTGGAAACGGACGCCTACGGGCTGTGGTCGCTCGTCGTCATCAATTCGCTCGTGTTCATCATCTTCGCGTTCAGCTTCGCGCGGCCGAAGTCGAGCACCGACTGGCGCTCGTTCGGCGCGTTCTCGGCGTTCCTGGTGGCCCTGTTCACCGAGATGTACGGCTTTCCGCTCACCATCTACCTGCTCTCGGGCTGGCTGCAAACGCAGTTCCCGGAAGTGGACTTCCTTTCGCACGACGCCGGGCACCTGCTCGAGGTCACCATCGGCTGGCGCGCCAATCCCCACTTCGGCGTGTTCCACATCGCGAGCAACGTCCTCATCTTCGGCGGCTTCTGGCTGCTCGCCTCGGCTTGGAAGGTGCTCTACGCGGCGCAGCGGGAGCACCGGCTCGCGGCCACCGGCCCCTACGCGCGCATGCGCCACCCGCAGTACGTGGCGTTCGTCATGATCCTGTTCGGGTTCCTCTTGCAGTGGCCGACGCTGCTCACGCTCGCCATGTTCCCGGTGCTCGTGTTCATGTACGTGCGGCTGGCGCGCCGGGAAGAGCGCGATGCGCTCGCCGGGTTCGGCGACGAATACCGGCGCTACATGGAATCGGTCCCTGCGTTCTTGCCGAGGTTCGGCGCGCAAGCCGGATCGGCGGGCGGCACTGCCTGAGAAAGGAGAAATGATGTCCACAAGCTACTCGTTCGGCAAGACGGTGAACATGCGGTACGAGCAGGCGCTGGAGCGCGTCGCGCAGGAGCTGGCGAAAGAGGGCTTCGGCGTGCTCACCGAGATCGACGTCGCGGCGACCCTCAAGAAGAAGCTCGGCAAGGACATGCCCCCTTACAAGATTCTGGGAGCGTGCAACCCGCAGTTCGCGCACCGCGCGCTGGAAGCCGAGCCGCAGATCGGGGCGCTGCTGCCGTGCAACGTGGTGGTGAGAAACGACGCCGCCGGGAAGACGATCGTCGAGATCATGGACCCGCGCGCGGTGCTGCAGCTGGTCGAGCGCCCGGAGATCGGCGAGATCGCGGCCGAGGTGCGCGCGCGCCTGGAGCGCGTGCTCGCGGCGCTGTAAAGGGAGGTTGACGCCCGCCGAGATCGGGCGCCAGGCGGGCAGCCAGTCCGATCTCCTCGCGGTCGATGCCTTCCTCGCCGAGGAAGCGGCGCTGCGCGAGATGGTGCAGACGAAATGCGGCAACATGGAGCGACCGATATGAATGAGACCCGAAGAAATATTCTTCTCGCCTCGGCCGCGGTGGGCGGCGTAGCGCTCGCCGGCGGCGCGGCCTGGTGGTACCTGAGAACGACGGGGGAACAGCACGCGCCGGGCGCGGCGGCCGGGGACGCCGGCCTGTTCGTCAACCCGCTGCTCGTTCCCGGCGCGAGCGGCCCGCTCGGCGTGATCGACGTGAAGGGCCCGCTCGCGATGAGCGCCAGGGCGGCGCAGTTCCCGATCCTGAAAGGCAAGCCGGGGCGCCTGCTCGCCTACCAGGTCGAGCAGGGAGGAAAGAGCTTCGTCAACCCGATTTTCCGGGTGCAAAGCGGCGCGCAGTTTTCCGCGCGGCTGGAGAACGCGCTCGACGAGCCGACCATCGTCCACTGGCACGGGTTGAAGGTGGACGCGCGAAACGACGCGCATCCGCAGTTCCAGGTCGCCGCGGGCGCGGCCTACGAGTACAGATTTCCGGTGGCCAATCGCGCCGGCACGTATTGGTATCACCCGCATCCCCACCGGCTCACCGCGAAGCAGGCCTACCTGGGGCTCGCGAGCTTCTTCATCGTCGAGGACCACGAGGAGCGCGCGCTGCAGAAGGCGCTCGACCTCGGATTCGGCGCGAGCGACATCCCGCTCGTCATCCAGGACAAGAATCTCGATTCCTACGGCGCGCTTTCGTATGCGCCCGACGACGAGCAGAAGGTGAACGGCTATGTCGGCGGGGACCTGCTCGTCAACCTTACGCCGCGGCCCAGGTTCGAGGCCGCGACGAGGATCTACCGCTTCCGGATCCTCAACGGCTCGAACGCGCGCATCTACCGCCTCGCGTTCGCGAAAGGCGGCGAGCCGCTCGAATGCCACGTGATCGCCACCGACGGCGGGCTGCTGGAGAGCGCCGTCAAGGTGCGCGAAGCGTTCCTCTCGCCGGGCGAGCGGGTCGAGGTGCTGCTCGACCTGCGTTCCGCGCGCGTCGGCGACACGGTGTGGCTCAAGAGCCTCGCCTTCGACCCGATGCACCTGGAGATGGAGATGCCCATGGAGCACGGCGCGCCGGCCGGCCACGCCGGCATGGCGGGGATGGGTGCCCCGGGGCTTGCCGACGGCGCGGCGATCGATCTGCTGCGCATCGATGTCGCGCGCAAGCTCGCCTACGACCGGCCGGTGCCGGCCGTGCTCTCCAGGCTCGCGCCGGCGCAACCCGGCACGGGCGAGGTGCGCAAGTTCGCGCTTGAACGCACCGAAGACCGCTGGCGCATCAACGGGCGCACCTTCGAGACGGACGAGGCGCCGGTCACGGTGCACCGCGGCGCGGCCGAGGTCTGGGAACTGCGCAACGCCGCGCGCAGCATGCCGCACCCGATGCACCTCCACGGCTTCAACTTCCGCGTGCTCGAGCGCCGCGGCAGTCCCGCGCAGCAGGAGCCGCTCGCGCTGAACGCGCAGGGGCTCGCGGCGACCGACCTCGGCTGGAAGGACACGGTGCTGCTGTGGCCGGGCGAGACGGTGCGTATCGCGCTCGATTTCAGCCATTCGTGGTCGGGCGATCAGACATTCCTTTTCCACTGCCACAACCTGGAGCACGAGGACGAGGGGATGATGATCAACTTCAAGGTGCAGGGGTGAAGGCGACGATCCGCCGTGACCGGTAAGCGCTACAAGGCGGAGTTGCGCGAGCTTCAGATCGAGCTGGTGAAGCTGCAGCGGCACTTCATCGGCTGCGGCGACAGGATTCTCGTCCTGCTGGAGGGCCGCGACGCCGCTGGCAAGGACGGCGTGATCAAGCGCATCACCGCGCACCTGAGCCCGCGCGAGACGCGCGTGGTCGCGCTCGGCAGGCCCTCGGACCGCGACCTGGGCGAGTGGTACTTCCAGCGCTACGTGGCGCACCTGCCGACCGCGGGCGAGTTCGTGCTTTTCAACCGCAGCTGGTACAACCGCGCCGGAGTCGAACGGGTCATGGGCTTTTGCACCCGGGCGCAATATGAAGAGTTCATGGAGACGGTGCTCGGCTTCGAGCAGATGCTCGCGCGCGCGGGCATCAAGCTCCTGAAGTACTATCTCGACATCTCGCGCAAGGAGCAGCGCGGACGGCTCAAGAAGCGCGAGCGCGATCCGCTCACGCAATGGAAAACGAGCCCGGTGGACGCCAAGGCGCTCAAGCACTGGAAGGACTACAGCCGAGCGCGCGACGAGATGCTCGTGCGCACGCACTCGGCGTTCGCGCCTTGGAAGATCGTGCGCGCGGAAGACAAGCGCGCCGCGCGCCTCAACCTCATCCGCGATTTGCTCGGCCGGCTGCACTACGGCGGCAAGGACAAGCGCCTGGCGGTGCCGGATCCGCGCGTGGTGTTCGAGTTCGACCAGGCTTGCCTGCGCGACGGGAGGCTTGCGCCGTGAGTCCTGAGGCAAAGCGGCAACGCGCTCGGCACGCGGGCTTTCTACGCGCGGACGCGCAAGCCGTGCGCGCGCCGCACCAAGACCCTTACGGAGAGGAGACAGACCATGGCGACTTATGACCCCGAAGACATCGTCGACGAATTGCGGCAACGCGCCGCGGCGCTCGGCAGCCGGCGCATCGCCGCAGTTGTCGCGGCAGTGCTGCTGCTGGTCTTTCTCGGATCGACCTGGTTCACGGTGCAGCCCGAGGAGACGGGCATCGTCCAGCGCTTCGGGGCGGTGAACCGCACGGTGGGTCCGGGCCTGTACTTCAAGTTTCCCGGCGGCATCGAGACGGTCCGGCTGGTTCCCACGGCCCGGGTCCTCAAGGAGGAATTCGGGTTCGCCACGGCCGCCACGGGCGCCGGCGGGCGAACGCAATATGCGGCCGGCGGCAAGGGATTCAAGGAAGTGTCGCTGATGCTGACGGGCGACCTGAACGTGATCGATGTGCAGTGGATCGTCCAGTACCGCATCGAGGACCCGGTCCGCTACCTCTTCCGCGTGCGCGAGTCGCCGCAGACGATCCGGGACATCGCCGAGGCAGTCATGCGCCGGGTGGTCGGCAACCGCCTCGGGAGCGATGTCCTTACCGTGGGCCGGGTGGCCGTGTCCACCGAGGTGAAGGAGGAGATGCAGAAGATCCTCAGCAACTACGAGACCGGCGTTCGCCTGGTCACCGTGGAGCTTCAGGACGTGACGCCCCCGGACCCCGTCAAGCCCGCTTTCAACGAGGTGAACGAGGCGCGCCAGGATCGGGAGCGGACCATCAATCAGGCGCAGGAGCAGGCCAACAAGGAGATTCCCAAGGCGCGCGGCGAGGCGACCCGGACGATCACCGAGGCCGAGGGCTACGCCGTCGAGCGGGTCAACCGCGCGAACGGAGAGGCGACGCGATTCCGGACCGTCCTCGCGGAGTACCAGCGGGCGCCGGAGGTCACGCGCCGCCGCCTCTACCTGGAGGCCATGGGGAGCATCCTGCCCGACGCGAAGGCCCTGTATATCGTGGATAGCGACCAGAAGGCCCTGCTGCCCTGGCTGCGCCTGGAGTCGGGCGAGATACCTGCCGCAGCAGGCAAGGGAGGCAAGCAATGAAGAACGCACTGAATATCGGACTCGGGCTCCTCGCGCTGTTGGTCCTCATCGTCGTCTCCGGGACGTTCTACACGCTGGAGGAGGGCCAGCAGGCAGTGATCGTCCAGTTCGGCCGTCCCGTCGGCGCACCCGTCACCGAGGCGGGGCTGCACCTCAAGCTGCCCGTCATCCAGGAGGCGCGCCGCTTCGAGAAGCGCCTCCTCATCTGGGACGGCGACCCCAACCAGATCCCCACCAAGGGGCGGGAGTTCATCTGGGTCGACACCACGGCGCGCTGGCGCATCGCCGACCCCAAGAAGTTCCTCGAGAGCGTCGCCACGGAGGCCGGCGCCCGATCGCGGCTGAACGACATCATCGACTCCGTCGTGCGGGACCAGGTTTCGGGCAGCGAGCTGGTGGAGCTGGTCCGCAGCGCCTCGTGGGTAGTCCCCGAGGGAGAGATTCTGGAGGAGGTCCCCGCCGACGTGCGAGAGGAGTTGAAGAAGGAGGTTGTGCGCGGACGCGAGGAGATCACCAGGACCATCCTCGCCGAAGCCCGGAAGGTCATCCCCCAGTACGGGATCGAGCTGGTGGACGTGCGCATCAAGCGCCTCGATTACGTGGAGAGCGTGCGGGCGAAGGTGTATGCCCGGATGATCTCGGAACGCAAGCGGATCGCCGCGCAGTTCCGCTCCGAGGGCGAGGGCCGGAGCGCAGAAATCCTGGGGACCATGGAGAAGGAGTTGCGCCAGATCCGCTCCACCGCCTATCGGCGGGTCCAGGAAATCCGGGGCAAAGCCGACGCCGAGGCGACGCGCGTGTACGGGGCCGCCTATGGCGGCGATCCCGAGTTCTACGCCTTCTCGCGCACCCTGGAGGCCTACAAGGAGGGGCAGAACAAGAACTCGGTGGTGATCCTCACGACGGACAGCGACTACTACCGTTACCTCAAGCGGTCCGGGGTAACTGCCGCAGGCCGGCCGGCTCGCTGATGCCGTGAGTCGGACGCAACCGCGATGCATGAGCCTTCCCGGCTCTGACGACGTCATCCGCATCGCCGGAGCCGGGCCCGCGGGACTGGCGGCGGCGATCACGCTCGCGCGCGCCGGGGCGAGCGTCGTCGTGCACGAGGCGCAGCGCGAGGTCGGCCACCACTACCGCGGCGACCTGCAGGGGCTGGAGAACTGGACCGAGGAGCAGGACGTGCTCGCCGAGCTCGAGGCCCTCGATCTCACGACCGCATTCGACAAGCTGGCCTGCCGCGAGGGCACTGCCTTCGATGCGCGCGGCCGCGCCTACCCGGTGCGCAGCCGCGCGCCGCTCTTTTACATGGTGGAGCGCGGCCCCGGGCCGGGCTCGCTCGACACGGCGCTGCTCGCGCAGGCGCGCGGCCTGGGCGTGGAGGTGCGCTTCGACGATCGCCTCGCGGCGCTGCCCGGGCGCGGAGTGCTCGCCGCCGGCCCGAAGGCGGCGGACGCCATCGCCGTCGGCTACCACTTCGACACCGCCATGCCCGAGGGTTTCTGGGTGATCTGCGACGACGATCTCGCGCCCAAGGGCTACGCCTATCTGCTGGTGATGCGCGGCAAGGGCACGCTGATGAGCTGCATGTTCCTGGGCTTCAAGCAGGAGCGCCGGTATGTCGAGCGCACGGTCGAGGCGTTCCGCCGCTTGGTGGGCCTGGAAATGAAGAATCCGCGCCTGCACGGCGGGGTCGGCAATTTCCGCCTGCCCGCGAGCGCGCTCGCCGGGACGCACCCGGTGGCCGGAGAGGAGGCCGGGTTCCAGGACGCGCTCCTCGGCTTCGGGATGCGCCACGCCGTGCGCTCGGGAGTGCTCGCCGCGCGCAGCCTGCTCGAGGGACGCGACTACGACGCGCTCTGGCGCGGGATGCTCGCGCCGCACGTGCGCAGCTCCATAGTCAACCGCGCGCTCTACGGCCTGCTCGGCAACGGCGGCTATCGCTGGTTGCTGCATTGGCAGGCGCGCGGCGACGCGCGCGTATTTCTGCATCGGCTGTACCGGCCATCGCGGCTCAAGGACCTGCTCATGCCCCTGGCGCGCCTGCGATACCGGAGCCGGCGGCGGGATGCGAGTTGCGACCACGTGGACTGCCAGTGCATCTGGTGCCGGTGCGGCGGGACGGAGGCGGCGGACGGGCAATGAGCGCGAGGACATTCGCGCTGCCTGGCGGCCCGCTTCTTCGCGTTGTATGGCCCTTGATCTGCGTCAAATTCACCGGCAGGCATTACGCGTAGATTGGTCGCATGCGGGAAAGGACCGTCAGTCGGGCTGGCGGGAAGGCGCGGATCGGGTCGCTGCTGCGCGGCTTCGGCCGGGCAGCTTTCGCCTGCTTGTTCCTTGTCTCCGGCGTTGCGAGTGCATACTGCAGCATCGATCGCGGCCCCTTACCCGTCACCATCGAGCTCGGTGCACCTTTCGCGTGCCTCGATACTGCGGGCTCGCCCGGGGCGCCGCGTGTGGACCAGGCGTGCGAAGTGCCCGATCTCCTGTCGGTTTTGCAGGTCGCGCACGTTCCGAGTCCGGGCGACATCGCGGCGCCGGCCGCTCCGGTCGCGACCTATCCCGACCGCGGGCGCAAGCCTGCGAATGCATCCATCCTTGGTTTTTCCAGCCGGCCTTCGGTTCGCCCGGAGCCGATCTTCCGGCGCGTTCCCCGTCTCCTGATCTGAGCGGCGTTGCTCGAGTTGCCCGGCTGCGGCCGGGCGGACCGGGGCGCGCATGCGCGCGCCCCGCACAGCGACTCAGGCGTGATCAAGGAGGCAGTCATGAAGCTGAACAGCAGGCAAGCCGCGGTTGCGGCCGCTTTGGCCTTGCTCGCCGGCGCGACGCCGGCGGCATGGGGCGACGCCGAAACCGACAAGCTCAGGGCGGAAATCGAGCAGCTCAAACGCGACATGCGCGAGCTGCGCTCCGCGCTGGAGCGCCAGAAGCAGGACACGGCGACCAAGCAGGACGTGCAGGCGGTGCAGAGCGAGGTCGCGCAGGTGCGTTCGAGCGCGGAGAGCTCCAGCATGCTCGGCCGGAACTCGATGGCGCACCTCGCGGGGTACGGCGACTTCGGCTACGCGAGGCGGCGAAGCAGCGATCGTGGGTTCAATCTGGCTTCGTTCAACCCGATCTTTCACTTCCAGTACCAGGACCGCATCTTCTTCGAAACCGAGCTGGAGACGGTGCTGCAGCCCGACGGCACCACCGAAGTGAACCTGGAGTATGCCAACCTGAACTACTTCCTGAACGACTACGTGACACTGTTCGGCGGGAAGTTTCTAAGCCCGATCGGCTACTTCAGGCAGAACCTGCATCCGTCCTGGATCAACAAGTTCGCCTCGGAGCCGCCGGGATTCGGGCACGACGGCGCCGCGCCCAGCTCCGACGTCGGGGCCGGCGCGCGCGGCGGATTCTATCTCGGCTCCATGAAAGCGAAATACGCGCTGTACGCCGGCAACGGACCGCGGCTCGAGCTGAATGGCGCGGGCGACGAGATCGAGGCGATCATGGCCGAGGGCGCCACCAGCAACCCGGCGAAGACCCTGCTTCTGGGCGGGCGGGTCGCGCTGCAGCCGGTGTCGAACCTCGAACTCGGCGTCTCGGCCGGTACCTCGAAGGTCGCGGTAGACATGGGGGGCGTCGTCGAGCCCAAGCGCAGCTACCGCGTGGCGGGCGCCGACATCGGCTTCCAGTGGAAGGGCCTCGATCTGCGCGGCGAGTACATCCGCCAGCGCGTCGGCGCCCTGGAGATGAGCGTCGCGCCGGAGGGCGGCGCCTGGAGCGCGCGGTACGTGCAGGCGGCTTACCGCATCGCGGGCACCGGCTGGGAGCCGGTCGTCAGGTGGGGCAGGTTCATCTCGCCGCATGAGGACCAGAAACAGAAGCAGCTCGGGTTCGGTCTGAACTATTGGGTCGCGTCCAATGCGGTAGCCAAGCTTGGCTACGAGCGCAATCGGGGGCTCGCGGGCACGGCGAATGACGCGAACCGCGTGCTGCTGCAGTTCGCTTACGGATTCTGAGGAGGTCGATATGAAGCTCTCCAAGCTCGTCGTCGCATCGATCGCGACGTTCTCCATCGCCTCGGGCGGCAGCGCGCTCGCGCAGCAGCCCGGCGCGGTCAAGCCGGCCGCCGCGCAACAGGGCGCGGACCCCGCCGCGTTCGCGCGCGGGGCGAAAGCCTGGGCCGGGAATTGCGCCCAGTGCCACAACATGCGCGACCCCAAGGACTTTCGCGACGACCAATGGAAAATCATCATGAGCCACATGCGCATCCGTTCCGGGCTGACCGGGCAGGAGGCGCGCGACATCCTCAGGTTCCTGGAGGCGAGTAACTGACATGCGCACCTTCCGTTCATCGCGTTGCCTCGTCGCCGCCGCGCTCGCGGGCGCGGCGGCGGCGAGCCTCGCCGCGCCCTCCGGCAAGGAAATCTACGAAAGCACCTGCATCGCCTGTCACGGCGCCGATGGAAAGGGCGCGCTTCCCGGGGTGTCCGATCTCGGCTCGAAGAGCGGCCCGATGAAGGCCGGGGACGAGTTGATCCTCAAGCGAATTCGCGACGGATACCAGAGCCCCGGCTCGCCGATGGCGATGCCGCCGAAGGGCGGCAATCCGTCCCTCACCGACGAGGATCTCAAGGCGGTCATCATCTATATGCGAAAGACCTTCGGTCGCTGAAGGCCGGTTTCGTCTTTCGCCCCGCGAACGGGCGGCGCAGCGCGTTTTCGGGACGACTCGGGTCCGGCACAGCCGCTTTCGGACACTGACGGGAGTCCCGAAGATGGCTCGCGAACGTCCCGTGTGCCGGCACTGCGGGATGGAGATCAAAGCCCCGCCGTACCTGCGCGCAGGCGAAGAGTTCTGCTGCGAGGGGTGCTTTCTGATGGCGCGCGAGTTGCACGCCGAAGATTCCCTCGACGCCGAGCACGGCGCGCTCGCCGAAGCGCTTGCCATGGCGCTCGACCTGCGCGAGCGCGAGACCGGCCTGCACTCCAAGCGCGTCGCCTGCCACACGCTGGTGCTGGCGAGGCGCTGCTTGACGCGCGAGCGCGAGCGGCTGCGCCACATCTACTGGGGCGCGCTGCTGCACGACCTCGGCAAGATCGGCGTCCCCGACGCGATCCTGCTCAAGCCCGCGCCGCTCAGCGAAGCCGAGCAGGCGGTCATGCGCAGCCATCCCGAGAAGGGCTACGCGATCCTGAAGGACGTGCCGTTCCTGCGCGAGGCGGCCGAGATCGTGCTCGCGCACGAGGAGCGCTTCGACGGCAGCGGCTATCCGCGCGCGCTCGCCGGCGAGGCGATCCCGCTCGGCGCGCGCCTGTTCGCCGTCATCGACACGCTGGATGCGATGACTTCCGACCGGCCGTATCGCCGCGCGCTGCCGTTCGACGCGGCGAAGGCGGAGATCCTGCGCCTCGCCGGCACGCAGTTCGATCCCGCGGCGGTCGAGGCTTTCGTCGCCGAGGAGCGCGTGCTCCGCGAGATGGTCGCCGTGAAATGCGCTGCCGACTGGACGCCGGCGGCTTGACCGGAGCTCGCTGGCTGGCGGCGCTGGCGCTCGCGCAGGCGACCCAGATCGCGCTCGCGCAGGAGCCGGGCGGCCGCGAGATCGTCGAGCGCGTCGAGAATCTCCTGTGGTCGAAGACCATGCAGGCTGAGCTCGAGATGACGATCGCCACGCCGCGCTGGCAACGGGCGCTCGCGCTGCGCGCCTGGATCGAGCGCCCGCGGCGCTCGTTCATCCGCATCCTCGCCCCGGCGAAGGAGGCGGGCATCGGGTCGCGAGCTGGTCGCTGAAGACGAACCTCGACCTGACGCTCGGCGCGCAGTGGTTCGGCGGCGGCGCCGGGAGCGAATACGACCGCTTGCGGGACCTTTACTTCGCCCAGCTGCAGTGGTTCTTCTGAGCGGCGCCGGTTTGCTTGATGTGAATCAAGCCCGCACAGAACCGCGGTGCGCGATTCTTATCTCACCGTCATGTCGGACACCCGCAAAGCGCACTGGCTGAACGCATTCGCGTTCGGCCTTGCGCTCGCACTGCTTGCGCCGTGGCAGGCCGTGGGCGCGGCGCCGCTCGATACATCTATTTCTGCGCGCTCCGGCGTGGGGCACCACTCGGGGTGCCCGCTTGTTGCCGCGCGCGTGCAGCCGGCCCTCGCGCCGGCGGCGAAGGCGCCGGCGGTCCCGCAGCCCGAGACCGCGGCCGATCGTCCGTGGCGTGCGGAAGAGCATTTCGCGCCCGAACTGCCTGCGCGGAACGGTCCGGCGGCCGCGCCGCCGCCTTCTTCTCGCCCGCTTTACCTCCTCAGCTCGCGCCTGCGCCTCTAGGCGCTCCGATTCGCCGATCGTCGACCCGGCGCGTTTTGCGCCAGGCCGACGCGACACGTTTATTCAACCGTTCCTTACAGGAGATGAGTCATGAATTCCGGATTGAGAGCATTTGCAACGGCCGCCATGGTGGCCGCGACGGGCCTCGCGCTCGCCGCGCCCGACAAGGTGTTCGTCGCCGACGAAGGCGCCGGCACGGTGAGCGTGCTCGACGCGGCGTCGTTCAAGAAAATCGCCGCGGTGCCGGTCGGGCGCGAGCCGCACAACGTGCAGGTGGCGCCGGACGGCAAGCTCGCCTGGGTCACTAACAACGGCGAGCAGACGATGCAGGGCATGGGCAAGGGCGGGCATGCCGCGATGAAGGCCGGCGGCGAAGTGTGGGCGATCGACACCGCTAGCCACGCGGTGGTCGCCAAGGTTCCCGTCGGCAGGCATCCGGCGCACGTGGTGCTCACCCCCGACGGCCGCTTCGCTTACGTCACCAACGGCGGCGAGGACACGGTGAGTGTGGTGGATACCGGTGCGCGCAACGTCGTCGCGACCATCGCGGTCGGCGCTTACCCGCACGGCATCCGCATCAGCCCCGACGGAAAGGAGGCCTACGTCGCCAACCTGAAGGGCGGGACGGTGTCAGTGATCGACACCGCGGCGAGGAAGGAAGTCGCGCAGATCCCGGTGGGCAAAGGCCCCGCGCAGACAGGGTTCGCCCCCGACGGGCGCCTCGCCTTCGTCTCACTTTCGCAGGAGAACAAGGTGGCGCTCATCGACCCGGCCGCGCGCAAGGTGGTGAAGACGATCGCGGTCGGAACGGTGCCGATCCAGGTCTACGCGACGCCCGACAGCAAGACGCTGTTCGTCGCCAATCAGGGCACGAAGCAGAAGCCCGGCAAGACGGTAAGCGTGATCAACCTTCCGGACGCCAAGGTGGTGAAGACCGTGCAGACCGGCCCCGGCGCGCACGGCGTGGTCGTGGACCGCGAAGGCCGCTATGCCTACGTGAGCAACATCTACGAGAACTCAGTGTCGGTTCTAGATGTGAAGTCGGCGAAGGTAGTGGCGAACGTGCGGGTCGGAGAGGGCCCGAACGGCATCAGCGTGACGCCGTAGTCCGTGGCGGCGCGCCGGGCGCGAATACGACCGCTTGCGGGACCTTTACTTCGCCCAGCTGCAGTGGTCTTCTGAGCGGCGCCGGTTTGCTTGAATCAAATCCGCACGGAACCGCGGTGCGCGATTCTTATTGCATGCGGTGAACAAGAGGAGACGGCAATGAAACGATCAACCGTCATCAGCTTTCTGATCCTTCTGCCCTTTTCGTTGATGCTCTCCGACGGGGCGCTGGGCGAGCGCCACGGCGAGCACGGGAAGATGATGGGCGGGCAGACGGCCCGGCGAAGGAGCCGGAGCTCACAACGCCGGATGATCTCGCCAAGGAAATCAGGGCGTTGCGGCAGCGCGTGGCGGAGCTGGAGGCGCTGAAACCCAACTTTACGAACTTCATGCCGAACTTCTCCGAAAGGTTCCACGTCATGCACCGCGCGGGCGATGTCGGCGACTGGGCCGTCGCGGCGCACGAGGTCGATGAGATGCAGCGGCTGACGGGCGTCTCAAAGTACATGGATTCCAAGCTCGGTGAGCTGATGCTGGCCTTCATGGACGGGAATCTGCGCAAGCTGAAGGAGGCGGTCGAGCATGGGAACCCGAAGTCGTTTCAGGCTGCTTTGAAGGACACCGTCGCAAGCTGTAACGGTTGCCATACGGCCAGCGGGAGCACGATAGGGGTGACTCTGAACGTCGACGAAAGTCTGAGCATGCGCCATCCCCACGGTCTCCGGAAGTCGCCGGCACCGAAACAACACATGCATTGACCATGTCCACTTTGCTCATGAGTAAAGTGGACTATAATCCATTCCATGCATGTCGCCCGCTATCTGCAGAGCAGCGTCGCCGACGCACTGAAGAGAAAAATGGTCTTCGTCGGCGGTCCGCGCCAGGTCGGCAAGACGACGTTCGCCCTGAGCTTCCTGGGCAAGGACGCCGATGCCACCCACCCCGCCTACCTGAACTGGGATCATCCCGCCGTCCCGCCGCGTCTGCGGCGGGCGGAGCTCCCGGCCGGAGAGCGGCTGCTGCTGCTCGATGAGATCCACAAGTACGGCCGCTGGAGAAACCTGCTCAAGGGCATCTACGATACGGAAAAATCGAGGCGCAAGATCATCGTCACCGGCTCCGCCCGGCTCGATTACTACCGAAAAGGCGGCGACTCCCTCGCCGGGCGCTACCGGTACTTCCGCCTGCATCCCTTTTCCCTGCGGGAACTGAGCCGCAAGCCATCGCGCTCCGAGCTCGATGCCCTGCTCAAATTCGGCGGCTTTCCGGAACCGCTGTTCGCACAGAACGAGGCGGAGCACCGCATCTGGCGCAGGGACCGCATCTCGAGGGTGATCCGCGAGGACCTGCGCGACCTTGAACACGTACGCGAGATCAGCCTCATCGAGCATTTGACGGACATGCTGCCCGCGAAGGTGGGCTCGCCGCTTTCGGTCAAGAGCCTGCGCGAGGACCTTCAGATCGACCACAAGACCGCGGAGCGCTGGCTGCAGATCCTCGAGAACCTGTACGTCTGCTTCCGGATCTCGCCCTACGGGGCGCCCAGGGTTCGAGCCGTAAAGAAAGAAAGGAAGCTCTACCTCTGGGACTGGTCCAGCGTCGAAGCCGACGGACCGAGGTTCGAGAACATGCTCGCCAGCCAGCTTCTCAAGTACTGCCATTGGGTCGAAGACACGCAGGGCTACTCGATGGAGCTCCGGTACCTGCGGGACACGGACAAGCGCGAGGTGGATTTTGTCGTGCTGCAGGACAGGAAGCCCGTTTTCGCCGTCGAATGCAAGTCCGGCGACAAGGCAATCGGCTCCGCGCTGCGCTATTTCGCCGAGAGAACGCCGATTCCCCGCTTCTACCAGACCCACCTCGGCGAGCGGCACTATTCAACCGGCAAGGTTACGGTTGTGCCCTTTGTCAGGCTTTGCGAGGAGCTCGGGCTTCCCTAGCGGCCCCTCTACTTCGACAGCTCGATCGACTGTTTCGGCGCGAGCGAAGCGATCGGGATGTTGATGCCCATGGAATCGAGCAGCTTGCGCATGTCGGCGACCGTAGGCGCCCCCGGCGCGGGCTTCACGCGGTGGTGGTGGGGGATCAGGGTCTTCAGGTTCGGGCTCTTGCCCGCGACCAGCCTGACCGCCATCCCCGCGTCCAGCGGCTCGCCGCTGGGATGCATGAGGAAAATCATCGCGTCGGGCTTGTAGGCCTCGGCCCACAGCGCCATGTCCTGCGTCGCGGCGGAGCTGCCCATGAAATACACCGTGTAGCCGTTCTCGAAGGTCACGACGAACCCACCCGCCACGCCGCCGTAGATCGGCTTGAATTCCGCTTGCGGGTCGCGCGCCCCCGAACCGTGCACCGAGCCCACGACGCGGATCGTGATGCCTTCCCACGCGAAGCGCCCGCCCGGATTGCGCCGCACGATCTGGGCCTCGGGCACGCCCTGCCCAATCAGCACGGTGCCGAGCTCGAAGGCCGGCGTGACGATCTTCGCGCCGCTCGCCTTGGCGATCGCCACCGCATCGCCCACCTCGTCGCGGTGCGCGTCGGTCACCAGGATCAGGTCCGGCTTGCCGACTTCCTCCAGCTTGATCCCGGCGGCGGCGTCCGGGTTCCCGGTGATGAAGGGGTTGGTGATGATGACTTTGCCGTTGGGCGAGGTGATGCGGAAAAACGACCAGGTCAGCCATTCGAGCTTGACCGGCTTGGTTTGCGCGAGCGCTGTAGAGCTGAAGGGGTTTGCGAGCGCAACGAGCAGTACGAGCGCTACCTTGGCGACGTGCGGCATGGACTCCTCCTTGTCTGTGCCGGTAAACGCGCCGGAGCGCCCGGCTATTCCCTGGCGGGCTGCGCGATGAGCGCTAAGCCGTCACGACGAAGTCGAACCTCGCGTCGCGGCGCCGATCCCTGCGCACGACCCGCATCGTCAGCTCGCGCCGGTAGAGGCCGTCGGAGCGGTTGCCCGGCTCGTCCGGAAAGTACAGTTGCGTCGTCAGCATCCGGCCGCCCGGCGCCTGCACCTTGACGTGAATGTGGCGCGTGCGCCCCGGGTATGCGCCGGGAACGATGGTGTCCAGCTCGAAGCGTCCCTGCGCGTCGGCGAAGACATGCCCGCGATAGCGGTAGCCCCTGTTGTCGTAGTCGCCCGCCTCGTCGCAGTGCCAGAAGTCGAGCAGGGCGCTCGCCACCGGCCTGCACTGCGGCGAGAGGACCAGTCCCGCGAGAAACAGCCGCTCGGCCTTGCTGCCCGGCTCGGCGAGCGAGCCGCGCCGCGGCGAATCGGGGGTGTAGAACGGCCCTGCGGTCTGCGGCGGCGTGCGCTCGGACTTGTCCCCGCAGGAGGGCGTCGGCGGCAGCGCCTCGTCGGCGGCGATCGAAGCGAACGGCAGCGCGAGCGCGGCGCCGAGCAGGCGGCGTCTTTCCATGCCATCTCAGACGGCCGATGTGTCGCATGAGTTCCGCCTTTTCTTCGTCTACAATGCGCGGCCAGGTCCGAACGAAGCCGCGCCACATGAATGCCCGCCGCCCGATCCTGAACCTCGTCTCCGCGGCGCTCTTCGCCCTCGCCGCGCCGGCGCTCGCCGGCAGCGTTCCGCACACCGCGAACGGCGACCCGGCGCGCGCCGACGTGCAACTGGAAAAGGTGTTCGCCACGCTGCGCTCGAGCGGGATCAATGCCGCGCTCGCCGAGGTGAACGGCATTCTCGCGCGCTATCCGAATTTCAGGCTCGCGCACCTGGTGCATGGGGATCTCCTGCTCGCGCGCGCGCGCCCGATCGCGGCGCTCGGCAACACCAAGCACGTCAACCCGGAGCGGCTCGAAGAGCTGCGCACCGAGGCGCTCGCGCGCCTGCGCGCGAGGCAGGCGCATCCGGCCCAGAACATGGTGCCGCGCTACCTGCTGCGCGTCGCGCCGCAGACGCGCAACGCCATCGTGATCGACGCCGGGCGCTCGCGCGTGTACGTCTTCGAGAACGCGAACGGCGGCTTCCGCATGGTGGACGACTACTACACCACGATCGGCAAGCGCGGCTTCGCCAAGGAGCGCGAAGGCGACAAGAAGACGCCGATCGGCGTGTACCGCGTGGTGTCCTACATCCCCGGCAAGAAGCTCCCGGACCTGTACGGCTGGGGCGCGTTTCCGATCGATTACCCGAACGAATGGGATCGCCTGCGCGGTCGCACCGGATACGGCATCTGGCTGCACGGCGTGCCTTCCGACACCTACGCGCGCGCGCCGCAGGCGAGCGACGGCTGCGTGGCGCTCGCCAATCCGGACATCGCGGTGCTTTCCAAGCTGGTGCAGACCGGCGAGACCCCGGTGGTCATCGCCGACCGCATCGAGTGGGTGCCGCAGGAGAGGCTGGCGAGCGAACGCGACGCGTTCCTGAAGAGCCTCGAGGCGTGGCGGACCGACTGGGAAAGCCGGGACGCCGGGCGCTATCTCGCGAATTACGCGAAGGAGTTCCGCTCGGCCGGCATGGACCTCGCCGCCTGGAGCGCGCACAAGCGCCGCGTGAACGCGGGCAAGGCGTGGATCAAGGTGTCGATCGAGAACCTCGACGTATTCCGCAGCCCGGGGGCGCCGGACCTGATCTCGGTCAGCTTCGAGCAGGATTACCGCTCCAGCAACCTGTCGCAGCGCACGCGCAAGCGGCAGTACTGGGTGATGGAGGACGGGCGCTGGAAGATCGCCTACGAAGCGCCGGCCAAGGTCCGCAAGCTCGCCCTGCCCGAATCGTTCCCCGGCAAGCGAAGCTGATGCGTTCGTGATCCCGGAGCTCGGCCACTTCGCCCTCGCCCTCGCGCTCGCCCTCGCGCTCGCGCAGGGGACTCTGCCGATCGTGGGCGCCGCGCGCGGCAATGCGCTGTGGATGGGGCTCGCGCGACCCGCCGCGCAGGCGCAGTTCCTGTGCCTCGCGTTGGCCTTCGCCGCGCTCGCCTACTCGTTCGTGGCGAGCGATTTTTCGGTGCTGAATGTCGCCAACAACTCGAATTCGCGCCTGCCGGCCGTCTACCGCTTCGCCGCCACCTGGGGCTCGCACGAAGGCTCGCTGATGCTCTGGATGCTGATGTACGGCGCCTGGATGCTCGCCGTATCGGCGTTCAGCCGCAACCTTCCCGACGCGATGGCCGCGCGCGTGCTGGGGGTGATGGGACTGGTGGGCGCGGGTTTTCTCCTTTTCATCCTGACCACCTCGAACCCGTTCGAGCGGCTCGATCCGGCCGCGGCCGAGGGCCGCGATCTCAATCCGCTGCTGCAGGATCCCGGCATGGCGATCCATCCGCCGCTCCTCTACATGGGCTACGTCGGCTTCGCCGTGGCGTTCTCCTTCGCGATCGCGGCGCTGATCGGCGGCAAGCTCGATGCCGCGTGGGCGCGCTGGTCGCGTCCGTGGACCACCGCCGCCTGGTGCTTCCTCACCGCCGGGATCGCCCTCGGGAGCTGGTGGGCCTACTACGAGCTGGGCTGGGGCGGCTGGTGGTTCTGGGACCCGGTCGAAAACGCCTCCTTCATGCCCTGGCTCGCCGGCACCGCGCTCATCCACTCGCTCGCGGTCACCGAGAAGCGCGGCGGCTTCCGCAACTGGACGGTGCTGCTCGCGATCCTCACCTTCAGCCTGAGCCTGCTCGGCACCTTCCTGGTGCGCTCGGGCGTGCTCACCTCCGTGCACGCGTTCGCCACCGACCCGGCGCGCGGTGTGTTCATTCTCTCGTTCCTGGTGCTGGTGATCGGCGGCTCGCTCGCGCTGTTCGCCTGGCGCGCCGGGCGCGTGGGCCTCGGCGGCGCCTTCGAGCTGGTGTCGCGCGAGTCGTTCCTGCTCGCGAACAACGTGCTGCTGCTGGTCGCCGCCGGCTCGGTGCTGCTCGGCACGCTGTATCCGCTGTTTCTCGACGCGCTCGGGCTGGGCAAGATCTCGGTGGGGCCGCCTTATTTCGAGACCGTGTTCGTTCCGCTCATGGCGCCTGCGGTGTTTCTCATGGGCATCGGCCCGCTCGCGCGCTGGAAGGAGGCCAAGCTCCCGGACCTGGCGGTGCGGCTGCGCTGGGCGGCTGCGGTGTCGCTCGTTTCGGCCTTGCTCGTCCCGGCGCTCGCCGGGGACTGGTCGCTCGCCGTTGCCTTCGGGCTCGCACTCGGGTTCTGGATCCTCGCCGCATCGGCCGCCGGTCTGTACGAGCGCGCCGGCGGCTTTGGCGCAGGGCTGGCCGCGCGGCTGCACGCGCAGCCGCGCGGCTACTACGGGATGCTCATTGCCCACTGCGGCGTGGCCGTGCTGATCATCGGCGTGACGCTGGTGAGAGGCTTCGAAGTGGAACGCGACTTGCGCATGGCGGTCAACGATAGCGTGACGGTCGGCGCCTACACGTTCCGCTTCGCGGGGGTGGAGAAAGCGCGCGGGCCCAACTACGTCGCCGAGCGCGGGACGTTCGAAGTCGCGCGCGAAGGCGCCCGCACAAGGACGCTTCAACCCGAGAAGCGCACCTACCTCGCCCAGCCTTCCAACCCGATGACCGAGGCAGCGATCGCGACCGGCCTCGCGGGCGATGTCTACGTCACGCTCGGCGAGCCGCTCGAGGGCGGGGCGTGGCTGGTGCGCATCTACCTGAAGCCCTTCGTGACCTGGATCTGGGGCGGCGCTTTCCTGATGATGCTCGGCGGCTTCCTCGCGCTCTCGGATCGTCGCTACCGCCTCGCCGCGCGACGCAGCCGCACCGCGCCGGGCGGCGTCGCGGTCGCGCCTTAGCCGCGCGGGGTCTCGCCTGAAGCGGTACCTGATTCCGCTTGCGGTGTTCCTCGTGGTCGCGGTGTTCCTCGCCATCGGCCTCAGGCTCAACCCGCGCGAAGTGCCTTCACCTTTCGTCGGCAAGCCGGTGCCTGCGTTCGATGCGCCGCTGCTCAGGGAGCCGCAGAAGAGGTTCACACAGAAGGAGATGCTCGGAAAAGTGTGGCTGCTCAATTTCTGGGCCACCTGGTGCCCGCCCTGCCGCGAGGAGCACCCGCTGCTCGTGGAGCTGGCGCAAAAGGAGCGCGTGGCGATCGTCGGCATCAACTACAAGGACGACCCGGCGCGCGCGATGCAGTGGCTGAAGGAATTGGGCGATCCGTATGTCGCGACGCTCACCGATTTCGAAGGGCGCGTGGGCATCGACTTCGGCGTGTACGGCATGCCCGAGACCTTCGTCATCGATCGCAAGGGCGTGATCCGCTACAAGCGCATCGGCGTCATCGACCGTGCGCGCCTGGAGGGGGAGATTCTGCCGCTCCTCAAGGAGCTGAGGCGACCATGAGAACGGCTCTGGCGCTGCTGATGCTCGCGCTCGCCCAGCCCGCCTGGGCGGACTCGCACCGGGAGCTCGACCGGCGCGCCAAGGCGCTTGCCTCGCAGCTGCGCTGCCTGGTGTGCCAGAACCAGACCATCGCCGAATCGAACGCGCCGCTCGCCGCCGACCTGAGGCGCCTGGTGAGCGAGCAGCTCGCCGAAGGGCGCAGCGACCGGGAGATCATCGACTTCATGGTCGCGCGCTACGGCGACTTCGTGCTCTACAAGCCGCCGCTCAAGGCGGCGACGCTGCTGCTGTGGTTCGGCCCGGCGCTGCTGCTCGCCGGCGGCGCGGCGACCCTGTTCATTGTCCTGCGGCGCCGCCGCGCGCGGCTCGAGGTGCGCGAGCTCACCGAGGAGGAGCACCGGCGCGTGCGCTCGCTGCTCGAAGGCGCTGGCGACCGGGAAGCGCCGTGATGAACTTGCGCGCGGGATGAGACTCCAACCGGCAATGCGGGGGGCGGCTACGGGGCGGGCTTCGATGCGACTGCGGCGGGTGCTGCGCGCGCTGCTGGTGTTGGCCGTCGTGGGCTCCGTCTCACCTTTCCATCAGGTGCTCGCGGCACCCACGCTAGAGCCGGAAACCGCGGGATGCGGCGACGCGGCGCAGCCGGCCGCGACCTGCGCCGCGATTTGCCAGCCCTCCCAATCCTCGACCCTGGAGCATGCGCAGACGCCGGTTGCCGCCTGCGCCGCGGCCGCGCCGTTTCGCGCCGAGCCCGCGCCGGCATCAAGTGCCGGTCCGATCCGACATCAGGACGCTCGCGCGCATCGCGCCGCATTCCTGCGTTTTCACCGCTTCCTCCTCTGAGCTGCCGCGTCAGGCGACGCGATCGGCGCGCAGGAAGTGCGCGCCGGATGGCCGCGTTTCGAGCGCGGCGAGCATAGGAGATCACGCATGACGGTGAAGCAGGCAGGCATCGATCGCAGGGAATTTCTTGGCGCCGGCGCGGCGCTCGCCGGGCTCGCGGCGTTGCCGTCGCTCGCGGGCGGGCAGGAGCGCACCCTGCGCGCGAGGGTGTCGCGAGCGTCGCTGGTCGGCGCCGCCCACCCGCAGACCGAGGTGTGGACCTACGACGGCGCCGTGCCCGGCCCCGAGCTGCGCTTCAGGCAGGGCGAGCGGCTGCGGGTGGAACTCGAGAACCTGCTTCCCGGGGACACCACGGTGCACTGGCACGGCGTCCGCGTGCCGAATGGGATGGACGGCGTGCCCGGCCTCACGCAGCCGCCGATCAAGGCGAACGGCGGGCGGTTCGTCTACGAGTTCGCGCTGCCCGACGCGGGCACCTACTGGTACCACCCGCACCTGGACAGCTCCAACCAGGTGGGACGGGGCGTGTATGCGCCGCTGATCGTCGAGGAGCCCGAGCCGCCGCGGGTGGACCGCGACGTGGTGTGGATGCTCGGCGACTGGCGGCTCGACCGGCAGGCGAGGATCGTCGCCGACTTCGGCAATTTCATGGACGCGAGCCACGCCGGCCGCATCGGCAACACCGTGACGGTGAACGGCGCGGTCCGCGAGGCCTTCGAGCTTCGCGCGGGCGAGCGCGTGCGGCTACGCCTTGTGAACGCGGCCAACGCGCGCATCTTCGCGCTCGACTTCCGCGGCCATGACCCGCTCGTAATCGCGCTCGACGGCCAACCGGTCGAGCCGCACCGCCCGGAGGGCAAACGGGTGGTGCTGGGCCCGTCGATGCGCATCGATGTGCTGCTCGATGCAACCGGCGAGCCAGGCAGTTCGTACGCGGTCGTGGACGATTTCTATCCGCGGCAAGCGTATCGGCTGCTCGATCTGCGCTACTCGAAGGAACGAGTGCGCGGTGCGGCCGGCGCAGCGATGCCCAAGCTCGCGCCGAACCCGCTGGCCGAGCCGGATCTCGGGCGCGCCGAGCGGCACACCATCGAGTTCGGCGGCGGCATGATGGGCAATGCGCCGATGATGGGGATGATGCGCGGCATGGCGTGGACCGTGAACGGAAGACAGATCGGCGAGCACGACATGGATCCGATCCTCAAGCTCGGGCTCGGGCGCTCGTACGCGTTCGAGCTTGTGAACGACACGCAGTGGCACCACCCGATCCATCTGCACGGGCACGTCTTCCGCGTGCTGACTCGCGACGGAAAGCCGACGCGGCACCGCGAATGGCTCGACACGGTGCTGATGCCGCCGCGCTCGCGCGCCGGGATCGCGTTCGTCGCCGACAACCCGGGCGACTGGATGATCCACTGCCACATCCTCGAGCACGCGGAGTCGGGGATGATGGCGGTGATCCGCGTCGCCTGACGCATGAACGTGAAAGGAGACGCCATGAGAGCAAAAAGATGGATGATCGGGATTGCCGCGGTGCTGCTCGCGACGCTCGCCGGAGCTGTGCTTGCGCAGCGCGGCATGATGGATGGAGGGGGAATGATGGGCGGAGGGGGAATGATGGGTGGCAGCGGCATGATGGGCGGTAGCGGGATGATGGGGGGCGGCGGAATGATGGGCGGCGGCGGCATGGACGGTCGTGTGCCGAACGAGCAGTGGCGCGGGCGCGACGCGCATCCGCCGTCCGGTGCGGAGCGCGCAGCGCCCCGCAAACCGAAGCCGGATTCCCGGACGGACTCGGGGCGCGATGCGCGCCGATGAGCCGGCTCTGGCGCATCGGCCTGGTCAGCGTCGTGATCGTGCTGGCAGCCTGCGGAGAGACGCCGGCGCCGGGCGACGACCCGCGCGCCGATCCGCGCGATGCGGCGAGAGTCGCGCTCGGAGCCAAAGTGTACGCGCGCGAGTGCGCCGCCTGCCACGGCGCGAAACTCGAAGGCCAGGCCGACTGGCGCAAGCGGCTGCCGAATGGGCGGCTTCCCGCGCCGCCGCACGACGAAAGCGGCCACAGCTGGCACCACCCCGACCACGTGCTCTTCGCGATCACCAAGAACGGCGTGGTGCCGCCGTACGCGCCGAAGGACTACCAGAGCGACATGCCGGCTTTCGGCGCCAAGCTCTCGGACGATGAGATCTGGGCGGTGATCGCCAACCTGAAAAGCCATTGGCGCACGAAGGAAGTGCTGGACGCGCGCGCCGAGATGACCCGGCAGGCGAGGCCGCGATGACTGTGCGGCGCATCGTGGTTCTGGCCGCCGGCGCGGCGCTGGTCGCGGCAGGGGCGCTCGCCGGATACGCGACCTTCGCGCCCGGGGAGCGCAGGTTCGAGGCGACCGATGTGACGGGCGTACCGTGGGGCAAGGGCTTCGCGCTGACCGATCACCACGGCAAGCCGCGCACGCTCGCCGATTTCCGCGGCAAGGTGGTGACGCTCTTCTTCGGCTTCACGAACTGTCCCGACGTTTGTCCGACCACGATGGCGATGCTCGGCGAGACGATGCGCCGCTTGGGCGGCGATGCCGCGCACGTGCAGGGGCTGTTCGTCACTGTGGATCCCGGGCGCGACACGCCGCAGGTGCTCGCGCAGTACGTTCCGGCGTTCCACCCCTCGTTCCTCGGCCTGTACGGCGACGAGGACGCCATTGCGCGAACGGCGCAGGAGTTCAAGATCTATTACAAGGCGCATGCGCCGGACCATCGCGGTGCGTATGCGGTGGATCATTCGGGGCAGGTGTTCGTCTTCGACAAGGCGGGGCGGCTGCGCTTACTTGTCAGCCGGTCCTCGGAGGCGACGCCTGACTCGGTGGCGCACGATTTGCGCGTGCTGATCGAGGAGCCGGCCGCGTGATCGCGCGCGCGGCTGCGGCGCTGCTCGCTGCGACCTTCGCGGCGCCGAGCCTCGCCGCGGGCGACGCCGCGCGCGGCGCAGCCGCCTTCCGCGCCTGCCTCGCCTGCCACGCGCTGGAGCCGGATCGCAATCTCACCGGTCCGAGCCTTGGCGGCCTGTGGGGCCGCAAGGCCGGCACGCTTGCGAGCTACCGCCGCTACTCCGATGCGCTGAAGCGCTCGGGCGCGCTGTGGAACGAAAGCACGCTCGACGCCTGGCTGCGCAGCCCGCAGACGATGGCGCCGGGCAACACCATGCAGTTCGCCGGCATTGCGGACGAGCGCGCACGCGCCGACCTCATCGCCTATCTGCGCGCAGTGTCGGAAGGAAAAGACGTGCCGCGCCCGAAAGCGCCCGCTCTGCCTGACCTGAAAAAGGCGCCCAAGGATTCGGTGATCGCCTCGATCCGGCGCTGTGGGGATTCCTATTTCGTGACCAACACCAAGGGCGAAACACTGCCGTTCTGGGAGTTCAATCTGCGTTTCAAGACCGACACCAGCGCCACCGGTCCGGCGCCGGGGCGGCCGGTCGTGGTGGGCCAGGGCATGCAGGGCGACCGGGCGCAGATCGTGTTCGCGGACCCGGGCGAGATCTCGAAATTCGTTCGCGAGGATTGCAGGGAGTAAGGAGAAATCGAATGGCTGCTCGAAAACGCTTCCGTATCCTGTGGCATACCACATTGGCCGCGCTGCTCGTCGCGGGCACGGGCGTGCTGCGCGCCGAGCCGGTCATCCACCATGCGCACGGCCTCGCCTTCAGCGCGGACGGCAAGTCGCTGCTGGTGCCGGCGCACGTCGGGGTCGCGGTCTATCGCGACGGGCGCTGGTCGCGCGCGCCTGGGCCAGCGCACGACTTCATGGGGTTCTCGGCCGCGCACATTGCGATGTACTCGAGCGGCCACCCGGCGCCCGGCTCGCCGCTCCGGAATCCGCTCGGGTTGGTCAAGAGCACCGACGGCGGCGCCACCTGGCAGCAGCTCGCGCTTTCGGGCGAGGCCGATTTCCACGTCATGGCCGCGGGCGCGGTCAGCAACGCCGTGTACGTCGTCAACCACGCGCCGAACTCGAAGATGTCGCAGCCGGGGCTCCATTCGACTCGCGACGACGGCAAGACCTGGATCTACGCGCCTGCGGCGGGGGTGGACTCGCAGATCCTCGCGCTCGCCGTGCATCCGAAGGACCCGGCCACGCTCGCGGCCGGGACGCTGCGCGGCGGCGCGATGCTCTCGCGCGACGGCGGCAAGAGCTTCAGCGCGCTCGGCGGTCATCAGCCGGTAACGGCGATCGTCTTCGAGCGCGACGGGAAGGCGATCCTTTACGCTCAAGCCGAGCCCGCGGCGCTGGTCCGCAGGTCCCTTGGTCGCGACTCGAACCAGCAAATCAAGCTGCCGCAGCTCGACAAGGACTTCATCGCCTTCGTGGCGCAGAACCCGGCGAATTCGAAGGAGCTCGCGTTTGTCACGCGCAATCGCAACGTGTTCCTGTCGAAGGATGGCGGCTCGTCGTGGGCCCAGATCGCAAAGGAGGGCGAAGCGAAGTGAGGCTCCTGCTCACGGCCTTGCTCGCGCTCGCAACCGCGCCGGCGCTCGCCCAGCTCGCGCCCGCGCCGGCGGACGAACTGCTCGATCCGGAAAAGGCATTCCGCATCTCGGCGCGCGCGCTCGACGAGCGCAACCTCGAGGTGGAGTTCAAGATCGCGCCGGGCTACTACATGTACCGCGACCGCTTCAGCTTTGCCACCGAGTCGGGCAAGCCGCTAGCCGACGTGGACATGCCGCGCGGCAAGCTGAAGGAGGACCAGTTCTTCGGCAAGTCGGAAACCTTCCGGGATCTGGTGCGCATCCGTGTGCCGCTCTCGCCCGAGGACGCGGCCAAGGGACGAGTCAACCTCAAGGTCATCTCCCAGGGCTGCGCGGACAGCGGCGTGTGCTACGTGCCGCTCGAACAGATCGTGAAAGTGGCGCTGCCGGGAGCGTCCACGGCCATCGCCGAGGACGCGCTCGCCGCGTTCTCCGGCCTGGGAGCGAAGGCTTCGCGAGGCGTCGATGCGCTGCGGGCCGGCGCGGCGCGCCTCTCGTGGGCGGCGTTTGCGGCGTCGCTCGCGGCGGGGCTCGCGCTCGGCTGGGCCTCGGCGGGAGCGCCGCTCCGCTGGCGCGGCGCCGTGCGCGCCCTGCGGCTGCAAGGATTCAGCGCCTGGGCCTGGTCCGTCGCGCTTGCAGCGGCCGGAGGAACTTTCGCCTGGCTCGGTTCGACCATTGCGGGTCGCGCCGAGAACCCCTGGGTCGCCGCGCCGCTTGCCGCGGCGTACGTGGCGGCAGCGGCGCTGTGGTTCCGCTGGTCGCTGCGAGGAACGACGCATTCGTCGGGAATGTTGCCGAACGTTCTCCTGTTCGCCGCAGTGTTGCTCTTCAGCGCGCATCGCGGCGACATCGCGCTCGGCGCGGCGGCGATGCTCGGTGCCGGGCTCGCCGCGGGACTGCTGCCGAAAGGCCGGCCGGGCGCGGAGCAGGAACTTGCGCTACAGTGCGTGGCGCTTGCCATGTTCGGCGCGGCGGTGTGGGTGGCGGGGCCGCTTCTGCCCGACGGACTGCGCATGCTCGCGTGGTCGGCACTGCTGTTCGTCGCAGCCGGGCTGCTGCGCGCGATCGATCCGCTTCCGGAGCGGGCGCCGCCCGCGCTGCGAGTGGCGAAGATCGCGGGTGTGATCTTCTTGGTCTGGGCAATCGCGGTGTTGATTGGCGCCGCATCGGGTGCGCGAGATCCGTTGCAGCCGTTTGCCGCGTGGCGCGCGGCGCCGGCGGTCGGAATCACGGGGACGGGAAGATGATGCAGAACATGAAGCGGGTTTTCGCGGCGCTCGCGCTGCTCGGCGTCGCGCTCGCCGCGAGCGCCGACGAGGCAGCGGTGCGCCGCATGATGCAGGGCAAGCTGCGCGACACCGGCACGATCGAGAGCGTGCAGAAAGCGCCGTGGGGCGACCTGTACGAGGTCATCGTCCGCGGCCCCGACGGGCCGCAGATCCTGTACGTCGACGGCGCCGCGAGCGTGATCATTGCTGGCCAGGTTATCGAGGCGAAGAGCGGCAACAATCTCACCGAGGAGCGCAAGCGCAAGCTCACCGCGATCAAGTGGGAGTCGCTTCCGTTCGAATGGGCGATCACCTCGGTGCGCGGCACCGGACGGCGCAAGATCGCCGTCCTCTCCGACCCGAACTGCCCGTTCTGCAAGCGCTTCGAGACCGATCTGCAGAAGCTCGACGACATCACGGTGCACATCCTGCCCTACGCGGTGATCAGGCCCGAGTCGGTGCGCCAGTCCAAGGCGGTGTGGTGCTCGAAGGACCGCGTCAAGGCCTGGAACGACCTCATGTTCAATCGCGTCGAGCCGCAGGCGGGCACCAGTTGCGACAATCCCATCGACAAGCTGATCGCGTTCGGGCGCAAGCTCGGCGCGAATTCGACGCCGACCTGGTTCCTGGAGACGGGCGAGCGCTACACCGGCGCGCTGCCGCTCGAAGACACGAGGAAGCTCCTCGATCAGGCCTCGCCGCCGAAGCGCTGAGCGAGCGCCGCGCCCCGGTATCTGGAGCGCATGTCATGCGCTGGACGTAAGGAATCCGCGGTTCGGCGCGACTCGTACAGGACCTGGCATGCTGATTAGGCGTCCGAGCGACATTTCACCCTCCGAAATCACGCCGCGCCGTTGCTACGAGGGTCGGCGCGAGTTCATCAAGCTCGCCGCCGCCGGCTCAGTCCTGGGCGCGGCCGGGCTGTTCGCGCGCGGCGCCGCGGCGCAGGAGAAGACGCTCGGCCTGCAAAAGCTCGCGAGCGTCGCGAAGAGCGCCCTGAGCACGGGCGAGCCGCCGACCGCCTACAAGCACGTCACCAGCTACAACAACTACTACGAGTTCGGCACCGAGAAGGACGACCCGGCGCGCTACGCGTCGCGCCTGAAGCTGCGGCCCTGGACGGTCGCCGTCGAGGGCGAGGTGATGAAGCCGCGCAGCTTCGGCATCGAGGAGCTGCTCAAGTTTCCGCTCGAGGAGCGCGTCTATCGCCTGCGCTGCGTCGAGGCCTGGTCGATGGTGATCCCGTGGATCGGCTTCGAGTTCAACCGGCTCGCCAGGCTGGTCGAGCCGACCTCGAAGGCGAAGTTCGTCGAGTTCGTCACCGCGCTGCAGCCCGAGACCATGCCCGGCGTGCGCCTGCCGGTGCTCGACTGGCCCTATGTCGAGGGCCTGCGGATCGACGAGGCGATGCATCCGCTCACGATCCTCTGCGTCGGGCTCTACGGCGAGGTGCTGCCCAACCAGAACGGCGCTCCGGTGCGCCTGGTCGTGCCGTGGAAGTACGGCTTCAAGTCCGCAAAATCCATCGTGCGCATCCGCTTCGTCGAAAGACAGCCGAAGATCGCCTGGGAGAAGGCCAATCCGAGCGAGTACGGCTTTTACTCCAATGTGAATCCCAATGTCGATCATCCGCGCTGGAGCCAGAGCCGCGAGCGGCGCATCCCGGACTTCTTCGCGCGGCGCCCGACCGTGATCTTCAACGGCTACGGCGAGCGGGTCGCGGGCCTTTACGCCGGCATGGACCTGAAGAAGCTCTACTGATGCAGCCTTCGCCGAAGACAATCGCTGCGCTCAAGGCGGCGGTATTCGCGCTGGCGCTCGTTCCGCTCGGCGAGCTTGCCGCGGGCGCGCTCTTCTTTCCCGATTGGCTGGGAGCGAACCCCGGAGAGTTCATCGACCGCGCCACCGGCCGCTGGACGCTGCGCCTGCTGCTCATCACCCTGTGCGTGACGCCGCTGCGCGCGATCACCGGCTGGAACTGGCTGCTGAGATTCCGGCGCATGCTGGGGCTGTTCACTTTCTTCTACGGCGTGATGCATCTTTCCAGCTACGTCACGTTCCGCCGTGTGTTCGACGCGGAGGAGATCGCCCGGGATATCGTCGAGAGGCCTTTCATGACGGTGGGATTTGCCGCGCTGGTGCTCATGATCCCGCTCGCCGCCACCTCGACCAACGCCATGGTGCGGCGCGTTGGCGCGCGGCGCTGGCAGATGCTGCACCGGCTCGTGTACCTGATCGCGCCGCTCGGGGTGCTTCACTACTGGTTCATGGTGAAGCGCGACATCACCCAGCCGGCCATCTACGCGGCGATCCTCGCGGTGCTGCTCGGCTACCGGATCGTCGCCGGGCTCGCCGCAGCACCTTCGGCGCGTAAGGTTTCTACAGGACAGACGGTCTAATGGGAGCGATGGAAGACATCGCCCATCCCGCGCTGGACGCGATCGGCGAGCTGCTCGGCACGTTCCGGCTGAGCGCGACCGTGTTCTCCCACGCGAGCTACTGCGGGAGCTGGAACCTGAACACCTCCGGCACGCGCAAATGCGCGTTTCACCTGGTCGCGCGCGGCACCTGCTGGATGCACCTCAAGGAAACCCCGCCGGCGCGCCTCGAGGAGGGCGACCTGGTGATGTTTCCGCGCGACGCCTGGCACAACCTCACCGGCAGCGCGAATCCGGCGCTGACCCATTCGGACGCCGACGTGAGCATCACCTGCGGCTACTTCGAATTCCGCGAGGCGCGCAACAACGCGGTGCTCGATGCGCTGCCGGACATCGTCATCGTGCGCAGCCGCGAGCAGGCCGATGGACGCCTGGCGGGGCTGATCCGGCTTCTCACCGCGGAAGCCGATGCCAAGGCGGCCGCGGGCGCCTTCGTGCTGGACAAGCTCGCCGAGGCGCTGTTCGCGATGGTGCTGCGCGCGCACCTCGAATCCGCCGAGGAAAAGCGCGGCCTGATCGCAGCGCTCGCCGACGCGCGCCTCGGCCGCGCGCTCGCGGCGATGCATCGCGAGCCCGACCGCGACTGGCGCCTGAACCGTCTCGCCGCGCTCGCCGGCATGTCGCGCACCGCCTTCGCCGAGGCGTTCGCCGCGCTGGTCGGCGTGCCGCCGATGCAGTATCTCTCGGAGTGGCGCATGCGCCGGGCCGCGGGCCTGCTCAAGGACCCCAGGATATCGGTCGCCGGGATCGCGGCGCGCCTCGGCTACCGGTCGGAAGCGGCGTTCCGGCGCGCGTTCAAGCGCTTGCAAGGGAAGAGCCCCGGCGCGCTGCGGCGCGAGGCCAAGGCCTGAAACAAGGCCTGAAAAAGAAACGGCGGGATTGACCCCGCCGTTTCGCACTGCATCGCCCCGTTCAGCGGGCGTAGGACTCGGGAAACGTCCAGGTGTTGATCGTCATCCGGGCGTCGCTGTCGGCCGGCGCCTTGATCACCACGTAGGGCGGGATGCGGTCGAACTCGGTGGCCTCGAACGGCGCCGAGACGTCCGCCGCGAAGGCCTGGGACGAAGCAAGCGCCGCCGCAGCGAGCGCGATTTTCAGTGTCTTTCTCATGGTCAAACTCCTTTTCACATCGGTTGGGGTCACCCGAATCGGGCGTACCTGCGCATAGGTACGATTCGGGCGCCCGCGATTAGCCACCGGACGTCCGCGATTCATTGCCGAGTGTCCCGGGCGTGACTTTTTTCCGTTCGCCGCCGCGCCACTGTAAGGAAAACGGGGCGCGCGCGGTCTCATGCAGTGATGCTCGGTTCCAGACAAGCGGCGTTTGAAGCCGCGGTGGGCGACTGCCTCGAGGACCTGTACCGCTACGCGTACTGGCTGTGCCGCGACCGCTGGCAGGCCGAGGACCTCGCGCAGGAGACGGTGCTGCGCGCCTGGCGCGGCTGGCCGGGCCTGCGCGAGCACCGCGCGGTGAAGGGCTGGCTGTTCACGATCCTCTACCGCGAATTCGCGCGCGGGACCGGGCGCAGGCGGCTGCACGTCGTTCCGGACGACGAATTGCACATCGAGCCGCAGGACCACGCCGATCCGGCGCTCGCGATCGATGTCGATCGCGCCCTGCGCGCGCTCGGCGAGGAGTCGCGGCACGCGCTGCTCATGCAGGTGCTGGGCGGATTCAGCTGCGCCGAGATCGCGTCCGCGCTCGGAGCATCCGAGGGCGCGGTGATGACGCGGCTGACGCGCGCGCGGCAGGCGCTGAGGCGCACGCTGCAGCCCGATGCCGGCAGGGAGGCGAAAGAAGGATGAACTGTCTCGAATTCAGGAGAGTCGCGCTCGCCGAGCCGCGCCGGCTCGAGGCCGAGGCGGCCCGGCACGCGGAGCAGTGCGACGCGTGCAAGGAATTCCTGGTGCGCGCGCTGGAAGACGAGGCGCGGCTCGCCCAGGCGCTGCGCGTGCGCGCGCCGCAGGGGCTGCGGGCGCGGCTTCTCGATCGCACTGCCGCGGCGCGCCGCTCGCGCGGCATCCTCGCGCTCGCCGCGAGCCTGCTCGCCGCCGTGGCGATCGCCCTGGTCCTCGCCTGGCCGCGCAACGACCCGCTCGCGCTCGCCGGCATCGACTTCGTG
>Ga0209342_10000162_pt1 | contig 71740 bp, 110 predicted proteins | sample RifCSP16_2_FD_184023 | JGI IMG/M metagenome (GOLD analysis project Ga0209342, IMG submission 184023) | Soil microbial communities from Rifle, Colorado - Rifle CSP2_sed 16_2 (SPAdes) (version 2) | ecosystem: Environmental > Terrestrial > Deep subsurface > Rock core/Sediment | place: Rifle... | reverse complement strand
GGCCGTCGCCGCATCGATCGTATACACCCCGCCCACCGGCACCATGACCACGTCAACCGGGCCCATCTCATCTATTTGCTCTTGAGACAGCTTGTGTCCCAAATCTCCCAAATGGGCCACTCTCATCCCATCTATCTCGATCACGTAAACCGTGTTCGCTCCCCTTTCCGCACCAAGCTTTTCGTCGTGCCAGGTGTGCACTCCAATGATAGACACTCCTTTCACCTCATATTCTCCCGGACCATGAACGATGAACGACGAACTAAGTGACTTAATGTTGTTGTGGTCAGAATGGTCATGCGACACCGTCACGATATCCGCCGACACATCTTTGGGAAACTTTCCACAATTCTCATCATACGGATCGGTCACAATCACGGCCGTTTTTCCCTTTATTCTAAAGCTGGAATGACCCAAATATGTAACTTCCATTTGGCTTGACAATATCAGTTTCTGTTGTTAATCTCAAGGCCAACTCATGAAGAAGGAAGTCCTCTTAGCGATTGCCATCGGCTTTACCCTCGGTTTAGTCATTACTTTTGGCATTTGGACCGCCAACAAAAGTCTGAAAAAAGCGGCCGCTCCCCAAGCCACTCCCGCCCCCACCGGCTCACCTTTACCCACTACGGCAGAAACTCTCTCTCCCACTCCTCCTTCCTCGTCTGCAATTTCTCTCACCATTACCTCACCTGAAGACGAATCTCTTTTAAATAAAGACTCAGTCACCATCTCCGGCAAATCAGCGCCGCTTGCAATGATCAGCATTATCTCAGAAAGCCGAGAGCAAATTGTCACGGCAGACGCCTCCGGAAACTTCACCGCCGATATTGACCTCGAGGGTGGATACAATATCATCTCGATAACCGCCTTCGACGCATCAGGCAACTCCGCATCCCAAACAATCACTCTTAGTTACACAACCGCCAAAGTATGAAAAAAATCCTTATAGCTACTTACACTCTTATACTCTTACACTCTCCCGCTCTTGCCTTCGCCCAGTCCCCTACCCCCTCCTCCATCCGCGACGCCGTCGCTCAAAAAGTAGCCGAGGAAATCGCCCAAATCAAAAAAGACGTCAAGAAAAAAGCCTACGTCGGCAGCATCTCTACCATCTCCGACGGCACACTTACACTAATCACCCTCCAAAAAGCCTCCAGAAACGTTACCATCGCCCCGGACGCCACCATCAAACTTTCTTCCGGAACCGATGGTACCAGTGCGGACCTTAAAACCGGTCTTTACATTCTGGTCATGGGTGACTCGGATGGAAGTGGCACCCTCACTGCCAAACGTCTTCTGATCATCTCCAAGCCATCAGCCGACAACCGCCAGGCAATTTTTGGCATCGTCACCAAAATTACCTCCTCCGCCATCACCCTCGCCCCCGTCAAATCCGGCTCCACGGAAAGTACAGGCTGGACCGTCAAGCTTTCCTCTACCACCAAGTACACACCCAAAACCAAATTCGCGGACATTGATCTTAAAGACAAGATCATCGTCATCGGTGCGGCATCCACCACCCCAAACACCCTCACTGCCCGCCTCATCCATCTGGTACAATCCAAATAGTGCCTGCCTTTCACTCGTTCGAATCAAAGCTTCAAAAAAACCGCCGGTTTACAGAGAGATTGGCGGACGACATCAACCGCACCGCCGGCAGTTTTGGTTTTTTCCTATTGAACGCCGCCGCCTTCATTTTCTGGATCATTATGAACACCGGCCAGATCCCCGGACTGCCGGTCATAGACCCCTATCCCTTCACTTTTCTGACCATGCTCGTTTCCCTCGAAGCTATTTTCTTAGCTATCTTCGTCCTCATGAGCCAAAATCGTCAAGCCGCCATCGACTCCCTGCGTGAAGAAATTCATCTCCAAGTCAACCAAATCGCCGAACGGGAAATTACCAAGACCTTAAGTCTCATCCATGAAATTCATCAAAAAGTAGTCGCCCCCAAATCCTCAGATCCCCAGCTCGAGCACATGCTCAAAACTCTCGACACCACCCAAATCGAGCAGCAGCTGGAAAAAGAACTTGGTCCTTCGCCTTTGGTCATTTCCGACCTTTTTAACCGCCTAGAAAAACGCATCTTCCCATGGCAAACGTCATCGAAGTAAGCCGCCTCATCAAACGCTACAAGAACTCGCCAGACCCTTCAGTAAACAATGTCAGCTTTGCCGTCGGCAGTGGTGAATTCTTTTCTCTTCTCGGCCCCAACGGAGCCGGGAAAACCACTACTATTTCCATTCTCACCACCACCCTGTCCAAAACCTCTGGCCTTGTCAAAATAGCCGGGCTGGACATAGACCGACAAAGCTCTGCTGTTAGACAAAAAATCGGCATTATCTTCCAAAACCCCAGTCTCGACCCCAATCTTACCGCCGAGGAAAACGTCCGCTTCCACGCGGCTCTCTATGATCTATATCCTTACCGTCCTTTCTACTCCCTCATGCCCACCGACTACAAAAATCAGGTGACCCACCTAACGTCCATAATTGGCCTGACCGCCTCCGATTTATCCAAGCCGGTCAAAGCCCTCTCCGGCGGCATGAAGCGCAAACTTGAAATAGTCAGAAGTCTCATGCACCAGCCTCAAATATTATTTCTTGACGAACCTACATCGGGACTCGACCCCCTGTCGCGCAAAAATCTCTGGGATTATTTAACCCAAATCAGAAAATCAAACGGCACGACAATTTTTCTCACCACCCATTACCTGGAAGAAGCCGAAAACAGCGATACCGTTTGTATCATCAAAAGCGGCAAAATAGTCGCCCTCGGCAGTCCCGGCCAAAATAAAAAAAACTTTGCCGGCCGCCACACCACTCTCGAATCCGCCTACCTAAAAATTATTCAGGATACCAACTAACCATGAACCATGAACTAAATGCCATCATAGCAATTGCTGCTCGTGACGTCACTAAACTTTTGCGTGACCGCATGCGCATCGTCTTTAGTTTCATGTTCCCCTTCATTTTTATCGGCATTCTCGGCCAAAGCCTCCAAGCCAACGTCGCCTCGTCGCTCGGCTTCAACATCCTTTTATTCACCTTTGTAGGCGTTTTGGCCCAAACTCTATTCCAGTCCACTGCCTCCGGTCTCATCTCTCTGGTCACCGACCGGGACTCCGACTTTGCCCAAGAGCTCTTCGTCGCCCCCATCTCCCGCTACACAATTCTCACCGGTAAAATCCTGGGTGAATCTCTCGTCTCCTCGCTTCTCATCATTAGCATTCTATTTTTAGGCGTAATTATGCGTATTCCCATCGACTGGTTCCGATTATTTTTAATCCTGCCGGCCGGCTTTATTGCCTGTCTCCTGGGGGGTGCTTTCGGAGTCCTAATCATGTCCAATCTCTCAGGCACACAGTCCGCCCAGCAAGTCTTTCCCTTCGTCATCTTTCCCCAATTCTTTCTAGCCGGCGTTTTCAACCCCATCACCAAACTCCCGCCTGTCTTGTACATCCTTTCCCGCATCGCTCCCATGACCTACGCCGTAGATTTCTTACGCGGGTTATACTACCTCGGCAAGCCTGAGTACTCCAAAATAGTCCTTCATAGCCCCTTATTTAATTTATTTATTATTTCTATCCTTTTCGTCCTCTACTTAGTCCTGGGTACCTATCTCCTCGTCTCTCGCGAAAAAAACCGCTAAACGGCAGGTCCATTTATATTGCCTCTTGATGCCGCCGCCAATCCAAGTAAGAACGCTCCCCCAGCGACTGTCAACCCAGTCCAGAACAGCTCCGGGTTCGTCGTCGAATCAATAAAGTTTGTCAACGCCGCAGACACAATCGAAACCGCAAACAAACCGGCGCAAGCCAAATCATATCTCAGTCTCAATTCAAAATCCGGGCTATTATTTCTCCCCACGAGCAAATAATACATCACCCTCATAAATTTGACAAATCAGACTACAGGGCATAAAATAAGTTTACAATTTGTAAATCCGCTTATACCCAAGTCACGCCTGGGGAGCCCGCCTGCAACGCATTTGCGTAGCAATTCGGGCAGGGAGACAGCCAAATACTGTACAGAAGGCAAACTGTAAAAATCAGCCATCTGAAATCGCCCTAGCGGGTTGAGCCAGACTAAGAGTCCCGATAAGTAATTTATCGGGAAATAAGGATGGGACCGCGAGAAGCGGTCTTTTTAGTTAAAAAAGACGCCTCTCGTTCCTTACTCACGATTTTTCGTGATTAATGAACGGGAGGTTTTTTGTTTATGTCAAGCGAAGAAGAAAAATATTATGTAATTTCAGAAACCGGCTTCGGCGGGCGACTATTTCGTATGGCAGAAAGGTACATCGAAAAGGGTGGAGAAGTAAAAAAGACTGCGTCCAATTCCCGATCAGCAGACAACGCTTATCTTTCACTTACCACCAGAGAAAGTCCATCCGGAAAGCTTTATACCGTTTCAGCCAGATCTTCCAAAAGAGTCAACGTCGCATTGCTCCAGCCATCCGACGATGCAGATTTCGTTAATTTTGCTGAATCCCGAACGCCCCAAAATGGAAAAATAAACCCAGCTGAAATCCCAATTACAGCTTCTGATCCAGTGGAGTTCACTCTCAGTATATTAGCTAGGATAATCGCGGAACAAGAAACAGAGACACCGTTAGCCTTGTTCTCAAAAGTCATCGAACGCGAGTCAGTCTTTCCCACTCAAAATCTTCCTGAGATAATCCGCCGTGCCCAAATGCGCCAACAACAAAACCAGCAATTCAAATTCGCCTGTTTCGCTTGCTTGGACTTTAAATGCGTTGTCCAAAACAATCGGCCTTTTTACTATCTTGGGCAGGAAGAAAATCGGCTTGAAACTCCTCGTCTATACCGAAAAACCCAAACCCTTACCTCCGCTCTCTCCCAAACCGGCATCGCTTACAATCTTGATATCCTCCTCGCTGATAACGACCCTTTTGATATTTATTCTGAATGGCTAACAAATTCCGATCAGAAATCCGCCATATCCCACTATGCCGCCAGACTCCGCCAAAAACTCGGAAATATCTCTCCCTCAGTAGGATTAAAGCTTTGGAGCGAAGTCCAAAGCCCCTATCAGGCCCAATATTACCAAGATTTCAACGCCGCCTATACAAGCCTAGACCTTCTAGTCGGAGAAGATTATATCCAATCCAGCATTCGCCGCCGCCTGGCCTACTTCGACAAGCTCGGTATTAAAACAGACGCGGAAATTATCCGTATCTGCGACCTTACTGCAAAACGGAACGTATCCCTCTATGCCGCCCAGGGCCCAATCTTAAACAAAGAATACGATGCCCTCATCATCTCCGATCCTGATCCCACCCGCTTAGGAAAAATCCAAAGTTTACTTTGCCCAGATCTCCCCATCTGGTATCCATATTCCGGCTAATATGACCAAGTCACAAATTTTTCAACTATATTTATCTCAAAATCAGATTGCTCCTCCCGAAAACCTCGAGTCAATTCTAAATTGGATCGATGAAAATAAGTCGATATCATTTTTTAGCTGGAAAATGTTCAAGTTGGGCAAACCAGACTTTGACACCCAAGAGGCAGCCAAATTCATCGGACCAGAAAAAAAATTCGTTGATTTACTCAAAAGGCTTGACATCAAATTTAGCTATATCAAACTAATCCCTGACGAGCTGCCAGAATATCTCTACGCCAAAAAGTTCCCTGATTCGGTCGAGTTTGCCCGCCAAGTTAGATATTTCTTCTCCACTACTCTCATTCCCGCCAAATGTGTGCTAATGTCCAACCTGCTTAAGAAACCGGGCATGCGAAAAATGTATGACTTTGTTTTCAGTGAAGTTTGCATGAACTTTACAAAACTAATAGATAAAGAAAAATATAATAAAGAGATAAAGTATAGAAACAGCAAAAGCGTTGCAAAAAAAGCATTCGGCCTTTTTGCAGCCGAGTCCGCAGTAATATACAAATACTTCAAAAATCCAGTCTTATTAGCTGGACAGCGCTCAATCGACACCTACAAATACGAATTTTTCAAATATCCCAAAAACCGCCCGGTATTACCCAAGTTATTTGTCATATAATTCTCCTATGACCACTCCACAGACCCTCAAGGGCTTCCGGGATTTTTTACCCGAGACCATGACCATCAGAAATAAAGTCATTTCCACCTTAAAAGCGGTGTTTGAATCGTATGGTTTCGCCGAACTCCAAACTCCAACTTTAGAATATGCCGAAGTATTAACTGGAAAATACGGCGAGGAAGCCGAAAAACTTATGTATCTCTTCAAAGACCCGGGCAATCGTGCCGTGGGCCTCAAGTACGATCTAACTGTTCCCTTAGCCCGCCTTATGACCCAATACCCCGACCTGCCCAAACCCTTCAAGCGCTATCAAATCCAGCCCGCCTTCAGGGCTGAAAACACTCAAAAAAGCCGCTACCGCGAATTCTATCAATGCGACATCGACACTATCGGGACTACCTCTCCCCTCGCCGACGCCGAAATTTTGGCCGTGATCTCCGACTCTCTTTCCGCACTCAAATTTTCCGACTTCACCATCCGAGTCAATTCCCGTCAAATTCTCTTCGATTTAATAATTAAATCAGGAATCTCCTCCGACAAAACTTTTACCGTCCTCCAAATCATCGACAAACTCGATAAAAAACCCCGCACCGAAATCGAAGTTGAACTCGCCTCCAAACAAGTCGACCAACTCCAAATTAACAACCTATTTAGTTTATTAGATACAGCCCAACCCGACCCCAAACTCCAGGAAATCATCGACCTGGGTATCAAACTCGGTGCCAGAAACGTTCAATTCTCACCCTTCCTCGTCCGCGGCCTGGACTATTACACTGGGGCTATCTTCGAAACCATAGTCGAAAAGCCCAAAATAGGATCCATAACTGGCGGCGGCCGCTACGACCAACTCATAAAAACCTTGGGCGGCCCGGACTTGCCGGCTGTAGGAACCACCATTGGACTCGATCGAATTTGCGACGTAATAGCAGATCTCAACCTCTGGCCGAACCTCCCCAAATCCCCCGCCCAAGTCCTGGTGGCAATTTTTTCTCCGGACTTATACTCTCCTGCTCTTAAACTCTCCCGCTCATTGCGCGAAAGCGGAGTTAATACCGAGCTTTACCCCAACCCCAATATTAAACTCGACAAACAGTTAAAATACGCCTCGGCCAAAAATATCCCCTTCATCGCTATCCTCGGCCCGGAAGAAATATCTCAAAACTCCATCAAAATTAAAAACATGCAAACCAGCGAACAGCAAAATTTAAGTCTTGAAAATTTAAAAAATTATTTAGAAATTAGAAATTAGAAATTAGAAATTTATTCAATGTCCTCTGCCCGTACTCGCGCTTACCTTATCCTTCTCGCCGTTTCTGCCATTTGGGGCTTCGCTGGTCCCATCATCAAGCACACGCTGGGTTACCTCGACCCCATCACTTTCCTCACTTACCGTTTCTTCATAACCAGCCTCGTTCTCATCCCGATTTGGCTATTCACCGAACCCCACCGTCATCTCGCCTCACTCTCAGCTCGCGATTGGGCTATCATCATCTTCTCTGGCCTCCTGGGCTCCTCCGGCAACCTTCTGCCCCTGTTTTACGGCTTTTCCCTCACCACTTCCCTCGACGGCACCATCATCTCCTCCACCTCTCCCATAATAACCGCTCTAGCCTGCCATTACTTCTTACGCGAGCGGGTTACCCGCCGCGAACAGCTTGGACTCATAATAGCTTTCATCGGCTCAGCCATAGTCGTCGTTCAACCCCTCTTCGAAACCGGTCAAATATTTACTGGAAGTATGGCCGGAAATTTACTTGTCCTTCTGGGAAACTTCACCTGGACAGGCTACGTGATACTGACCAAAAAAGGTCTCAGAGACAACCTTTCTCCCCTTTTCTTGACTACCTCCATGTTTTTTCTGGGCTTCCTCTCCCTCCTCCCCATTTTCCTGCTCCGGCTACCCACGATCGGCTACCAGCTGTCAGCTATCAGCTATTCAGCTCACTTGGGCGTAATTTATATGGCCCTGATTTCCGGAGCTCTAGCTTATTTCCTATACCAAAAAGGCCAAAAGTCCATCGAGGCATCCGAAGCCAACATGTTTTCTTATCTCTCCCCCCTCTTCGCCTTCCCTCTGGCCTACTTTTGGCTCCGTGAGTCTTTAACGATCTATATGCTCGCCGGCTCCGCCGTCATTGCCGTCGGCGTCTACATAGCCGGAGTCAAGCGCTAACTGTATAATCACTCCATGCCTGAGGCAGAGAACAAACACCGCCCCACCTGGAAGGGCGGGCCTAGAGTCACAACTCCCATGAATAATCTTCACAGGGGGCAGCTCCAAGTCGAGATTGAAGCCGCCAAACATGAGGTCCCTCTCTCCCGTGCTCAGCACCTCACCACTCCCAGCGCCGAGGAAGAAGCCGCCTACAACCTAGCCGTAACCGAGCTTCTGCAGGCAGCCCAAAATTGTCTCAACTCCAGGGAACAAGAAGCCTTAGATCTATATTTACAAGGACATACCCACGAAGAAATTGCTTGGCATCTGCACCTGCACCGAGTAGGACAAGTCCAACATATCCTTGATAGGAGTCTCCACACACTTCGCAGAACCCAAGCCGCCCGAAACGCCCTGGGCTTACTCCAGCTCACCGGAGAGGGCTGGGGGGAGTAAACTCAGGCCTCATCCACCGCCTGCAATACACACTGTCTCCGATACATATTCGGAACCTGGCACAAGTCATTCCTCGCTCGGCACTTCCCCCTCTCTTTAACTACCTTCACCGCCTCCCCACACGTCCTACACGCAATCTCCCACTCACCCTCTCCCATATTTTTCAAAAAGTCAGTTATTTCCACCGAATTGTTAAACTCCAGCGGCAGCATTGCCAAGCTCCTCCAAAATTTCCCCCAGATCCCCATCCAATATTTTATCCAGCTTGTGCCAGCTTTTGCCAATTCTATGATCTGTCACTCTGTTCTGAGGGTAATTATAAGTCCTGATCTTCTCTGCCCTCATACTCCTCCCTATCGCCAGCCGCTGGTTCTTGGTTACTTGACGCTTTTTTTCCTCTTCTATCTCCCACAACTGGGCCCGCAATAGTTCCAAAGCGATTTTTCTGTTTTGCTCCTGAAACCGCTCTTGACGGGACTGAACTATCACCCCTGTGGGCTTATGTGTCAACCTCACCGCCGTGGCCACCTTATTTACATTCTGCCCCCCATGCCCGCCCCCCCGGGTAAACTCCCACACCAGATCGTCTTCCTTAATCTCTATCTGCGACTCCGGGACTTCGGGTAAAATTACCACCGACGCCGTAGAAGTGTGTATCCTCCCCTGGGCCTCCGTCTCCGGAACCCTCTGCACCCGGTGCACCCCAGTCTCGTATTGTAACTTTCCCCAAATGCTCTTCCCCGTTATCTTAATAACCCCATCATCCAACTGCTCGACTGTAAAACTGTGCAGCTGTGCAAATCTCGTATACATACGAGCCAGGTCCTCCGCCCAAATCTTGGCCTCCTCACCCCCTACCCCCGGACGCACTTCCAAAATAACACTATTAAAACTCTTCACTTGTGGATCTCCCTCAATTATTTTTTTTAGCTCATCTCTCCTCTTTTTCAACTCATCAATCTCTTTTTGAGCAACTTCTCCCAACTCCAAGACCAACCCCTCCGCTTCTCGGATTTTCTCTTCCACCTTATCCAATTCCTGCCGTAAATAGTCCATTTAAGCCTTCGCTTTAACTCTATCCAGCATCTCCTTAAGGCTTCTTGGCCTCTTTGCCTCCTCTTCCTCTTCCCGTTTCTTGTCCAACAGCTTCTTTTGCTTCTTGGATACCACCCCGCTCTGGGCCTGACCCATGGCCTGCCGGCGCACAAACTTCTCCACCCTGCCCAACGTATCCACAAATCTCATCTCACCCGTAAAAAACGGGTGGCAGTTGGAGCAAATATCCAGGCTGATCGACTGCTTAGTCGATCCCACAACAAACGAGTTGCCGCAGGCACATGTCACTGTCGCCTGAAAATACTGTGGATGTATCCCTGATTTCATAGGCCAAATTTTAACACAAAAACAGTTATTTCGCCTCTTCCAACGTCACCGAAAGCGTTTTCGTATCCCCATCACGCCACAACTCCACGTCCACTCGATCCCCAATCTTATGCCCGGCAATGATTGTAGACAAGCCCGTCACATCATCACCCGTTATTTTTTTGCCGTCAATTTTAGTAATGATATCCCCGGATTCAATCCCCGCCTTCTGAGCCGGAGAATTTTCCACCACTTCTTCCACATACGCCCCTGCCGGCACCTCATTCGCAAGTGCGGTTTTAAGATCAATAATTCTATATTTCACCCCCAAAAATGGCCGGCTGAACTGTCCGGTTTTATTAAAATTATCAATCGCTTCCTTGACCACATTGACCGGGATCGCAAAACTGATATTCTGCCCCTCGGTAGACACGGCCACGTTCACTCCAATCACTTGGCCCGCGGAATTTAGAAGTGGACCGCCAGAATTACCGGGATTAATCGCCGCGTCCGTCTGAATCACCCCGTCCAGCCGTTCCGATCCCTCAAACGGACTGCCTGCCGTAATTCCTCGTCCCAATCCCGAAATAACTCCCGTCGTTACCGTGTGTCTAAACTCTCCCAGCGCCGTCCCGATCGCCACTACAAACTGCCCCACCTTCAACTTACTGCTGTCCCCCATCTCCACCGGTTTCAAACCCGTTGCACTAACCTTCAAAATAGCCAAATCATTCACCGGATCACGATAAATCTTCTCTACGTCGTACGTTTTATCATCCTTAGTCACCACGTTATACCCCGCGTCAGTATCGGACACCACATGTTTGTTTGTGGCAATCAACCCATCCTCCGAGATCACAAACCCCGACCCTATATCCTGCTCAATCAGCCTCTCCTGCTGCCCAGCTCTGGGAATCCTCCGGAAAATTCCAAACGGATCAAAAAAGGGATCAGTCTCAAAATCAAATAGCCGCGAGGACTGAGTCTTTTTAATCCCCACCGTCACCACGCTGGGACTCACATTCTCCGCCACCTCTATCACCACGTTTTCCTCTTTCAGCAGCTTCATACTTTGCACCTCGTCCTGAGTAACCGTCTGCCTTGGTAAAAACTTGTCCAGCCACTTCATCAGACCAAGTCTATCCGCCGCCGCTCCGCCCGCTGCTGACGCCAATACTATTGTCGCGGCTGCCGCCCCTATTGCATACTTATTCCAGTCATTCATAAGACATCCATGATAGACCAACTAGTTTTAACTTTTCAACCTGAATTTTTCCTGAAAACTACAATATTTCCACAGCCTTTACAAGCTGCAAGTCCGATTTCCAATCCCCCGAGTCGGACGCGTTTTCATCCGGCTCCCATTTCACTTCAAAATCCGGTGTTATTCCCTTTTTATCAATCCATTCGCCATTTGGCCTCAACCATCTGGCAATCGTCACATGCAGGCCCGAGCCGTTTGGAAAATCATCCGGCTGCTGCACACTCCCTTTACCAAAGCTCTGCTCACCTGTCACCTCAACTCTCCCATGATCCTGGAGAGCCCCGGCCAAAATCTCCGCCGCCGATGCGCTCCCCTTATTGACAATTACCACTACCGACTGCTTGAGCAGTTGTCCGTTCCGTTTTACCTTCTCGTCAATTTTCGTCCCGTCGCCATACTGTTGGGACACCACAATCTTTCCCGCCGGTAAAAACTCTCCGGCTATCCATACGGCCCCCTCCAAGTACCCTCCCGGGTTATTCCGCAAGTCCAAGACCACCCCCCTCAACTGTTCAGCCTGCATACTCGCCAACTGCCCCACCACTCCCGCCCACTCTTCCTGAGTTCTATCTCCAAATCTGTTTAATTTTATCCATCCCACCTTTTCCTCCCCTGTTTCCAGCATCTGCAACTCCACGCTCTTCACTACAATTGTATCCCGCTCCAAATTCACTTTAAATGTATCTTTTCCACCCTCTCTAAACAAAGTCAATTCCACCCGAGTCCCCTTTTCTCCCCTTATCAGTCTCACCGCCTCCGGCAAGCTCATTCCATCCGTGTCTCTGTCAACCTTCTTTTTATCATCCTTAATGTGCACTATATAATCCCCCGCTCTCACTCCCGCTCTCACTGCCGGCATACCCTCCAGCGGGGACACCACCGCCAATTTGCCGTCTTTAAACCCTAGCTGGATACCCACTCCCTCAAAACTACCCCCCAAATCCTCTTTCGCTTCTTTATTTTGCTGAGGCGGCAAATACACTGTATAAGGATCTCCCGCCGCCGCCACCATACCCGAAATTGCTCCATCCACCATCTTTTCAGGCACCAAGGCCGACTTATCCACATACTCGGCGGACAACTTGTCCCACACTACCCAAAAATGGGAAAAATCAGCCTTTGCCCCAGAAGTGTCCACCGGCGCTGTCTGGTTGTACACAACCGCCGGCTTCCAATTTCTAAAAGAGATTCTTAATTTCTGCTCCCCCAGCTCAAACCCGACCGTCCCCGACACCACCATCAACGTCACCGCCAAAAGCCAGCTTCTCAATTTCATTGTGTCCTTCATCGTATCAGAGTCCAGCTACAAACGGCAATAGTGCCACTTCCCTCGCCCTCTTAATAGCCTTAGCCAGTTTCCTCTGGTGTTTGGCACAGACTCCAGTCCTGTTTTTTCCCAATATCCTCCCCCTGTCAGAAACATACTTGGAAAGTGTAGCTACATCTTTATACTCAGGCTCCTTTTTCTCCTTACAAAACTGGCAGTTCCTGGGAACTTTAATAATTCTCTTCTTCTGCAGCATACTAGAAGGGAATATCCTCGGCTACATCAGTTTTCACTTCATCTTTTTCTTTATTCTCATTGTCATCCTTCTTTTTCTTAACAGGCTTAGCCGGCGTCGCTGTCTGGTCATCAGCTGTAGCAGCAGGCGCATTTTGCGCGTCCGGATAATCTTGGTCGGGGGCGGGAGCAGCCATTTCCTCTCCCTGCCTTCTGGCGTCCAACACCAGCATATCTTCAATCACAATCTCCGTGGCTGTCCTCGGCTGCCCATCCTGTCCCGTCCACTGTCGGGTCTGCAGCCTCCCCTCAACATATATTCTTCTTCCTTTATACAGTAATTGAGAACACAACTCGGCCAATTTATTCCAAGCCACTATTCGGTGAAACTCCGTCTCTTCCTTCTTGTCCCCCGAGTCTGTCACCCAAGACCTATTTGTAGCTATTCCAAACGTACATACTGCCGTGCCCTGGGGGGTATAACGCATCTCAGGGTCACGCGTCAAATTTCCAATCAACATTACCTTGTTCAAAGATCTGCTTGCCATTTACTACTTCGCCTCAGTCAACATGTGCCGCAATATTTCCTTATCAACGGCTAATTTCTTTTTCAATTCTAGCACCGCTTTGCCGGGTAGTTCAAGTATCAAATTAAAAAAGTGCGCGTCTCCCGCCTTATCAATCGGGTAAGCCAGGGGTTTTTTGCCCATCTCAGAAATCTTACCGACCGACCCCCCCAAAGTCTTAGCCAGCTTTTCAATCCTCTCCACTACCCCCTCCCGGGCTTTAGCCAATATGGTCAACTCGTACTTTCGCATAGCTTCGAAGTATAATCGATTTACCTGTGAATCGCAATTCTTTCTTCTGGCTGGCAATTACCTTTTTAGCGTCGGTCAGCATCAATTTGGCCTTTCATAACCCGCTCATTACCTCCATCCTCAACGCCCTGTCTCTATCTCTAGCCTTACTGTGCGTCCTGCCCTTTACCCAAGGCCGTGCTATGTTATTTCCCCTGTTCTCACTCATTCCCTTATACTACTTCGCCCCCCGCTACCCGGCAATTTCCTTCCTCGAACTGGCGGCTCCCCTCGGCTTGCTTCGTCCCCGTCTTTTTCCCGTCTGGATTCCGATTATCATTCTCTGCGTTTTGCTCCAAGGCAACATAGTCAATCTCCCGCGTTCTTTCGACCACGAGCGCCTAATCGCCCCCACCACGGAATATAAACTCGCCGTCAAGCGTCAAATCGAAGAATCCCTCTACCTCCCCTACAAATTGCGTGAACCGCTCGCCATAAGCTTTGGCCTCACCAACTTATACCTGACCAATTTCTTCTCCTTTATCAGTTTTTTTAACTTCTACCAAACTCTCCTGCTTACCAACACTGTTCTGGCAGTCGTCGGCCTCTCTGCCAAGTTTAATAAGTTACTCATCTCCCCCCTGATTTTAGCCCTGCTTGTAGCCGGGGCCACCAAACTCCCGGACAAAACCCTTTTTCTATTCACCGCCAGAAGCTCCCTCCTCCTCCTTACCTGGCTCGGAATATCCAAACTGAACCTCTCCCCCCGTCGCTATTTTGCACTATTTATTCTTGGATTAGTATTCACAGCCTATGCCTGGATTTAAAAAATTTCTTCCTCTCCTTTTACTTTTTGCGCTGGCCTTATTCTTGCGTTTCTACCGTCTGGGCAGCGTCCCGGTCCAACTGGGCAATGATGAAATTTCCATCGCCTACGATTCTTATTCCGTCTCCCGCACTTTACGCGACGAGCGCGGAAATTTCCTGCCCATCGCTTTCCAATCCCACAATACCTACAAAGCCCCCCTCTATGCTTACATGGCCATGATTCCCATTAGACTTCTGGGCAACACCACCGCCTCCGCCCGAACTACTTCCGCCGTCTTCGGGTCTTTTTCCGTTCTCCTTCTGGTAATCATCGTCCACCACTTCAGCCGCAACTTTCAGCTGTCCCTCATTTCCGGTTTAGTTTTGGCCACAGCTCCTTGGCATCTCCTTACATCCCGCCATACCCTGGAAACCAATCTCGCCCTTTTCTTCACCCTGGCCGGCCTGGCTCTGTTTTTACGCTCCCGTTTAATTCTCAGTGGCCTTTTTTTCGCCCTCTCCCTCTATGCCTACCACACCCAATGGGGTTACACACCTCTCCTCATCTTCATTCTTTTTATCTTCACCCGCAAGCGCCTGGCGCCATTTCTAGCCGTCTTTCTCATCACCCTGCTTCCCCTATCCATAGACTTTCTCAAAAACCGCCACATAACCGCCCGCTCATCGACCGAAATGCTCTGGACTACGGGCTACGTCAGATCCGAATTCCAGCGCGGCCGGATTCCCGCTCTGCACGGCCTATCCTTCTTCACCAGCGCCTTTCTCGGCAATTACTCCGACTACCTCAACCCCGGTTGGCTCTTCTTTTCCGGCTTCCAGCTCTTTGACCCCCACGACGCCTTCAACCAGGGCCTATTACTGCAAATAGAGCTGCCCTTTTTAGTCATTGGTTTAATATCTCTGCGCCGCTACTTCGCCAAAAACTTCAAGTTCCTTCTCGCCCTTGGCGCTATCTCCCCACTCATCCCCGCCCTCACTCAAGGCGGCGTCAGCCTCTACCGCGACCTGGTTTCCGTTGTCCCCTTAAGCATCTTTATCGCCGCCGGCATTTACCGCTTCAAACGCCTTGGCCTGGCCGCCCTCACTCTATCTTTCCTAATTTTCGCCGCTCTTTACTTCAAACACTTTCCTCTGCACTTTGCCGTCCGTTTCCAATACGGCTACGAGCAGATAGCCTACTTCCTCAAAACTGTTTACGACCAGTACGATCACCTTCGCATCGACCCCCACTTCGGCCCGACCAATACTTTCGACGGCGTCCCCCACCTTTACTTGGCTTATTACAACAAGATGGACCCCCTCCTTCTGCAAAACCGCCGCGAGAGTCGCGATCGCGGTTTAGAATTTGCCAAATACCAAATCCTGGCTGTAGACTGGGAACGCCTCACTCCCGACCCCCGCACCCTCTACGTCGTCTCCGCCGCCAATCTTCCCCCTCCCTCCATTACCTGGCCCCAACCTTTAAAAACCATCTACTACCCCGACGGCGTTCCGGCCTTCGCCATATTCAAATCCCCGCCTTAAACTCCTACCTTAAATTCAACCACATCTCCTTCCCGCATCACATAATCTCTCCCCTCCAGCCTCACTTTTCCCGCCTCCCTCGCCTTCTGCCATCCTCCCAAAGCCACAAAGTCTTCCCAGTTAATTACATCCGCTTTTATAAAATATTTTTCAAAATCAGTATGAATCACCCCCGCAGCCCTGAGCGCGGTATCACCGAGCCGAAGGGTCCACGCCCGCACTTCTTTCTCACCCGCCGTCAAAAAGCTCTGCAGCCCCAAAATCTCATACGCCTTTTTAATCAACTGCTCCAGCCCCGACTCGGCAATCCCCAAATCTTTAACTTCATCCCCCAGTTCCGCCTCCAGCTTAGCGCTCAAAACAATATAGCCATCCCTCGGCACAATTTTATCTTCGTCCACATTCAAAACTTTTATCTCCGGCTTCTCGGCCAATAAACTCAAGGCTTCTTGTATCTCACCTTTTTTTGCTTTTCTTCTCTCTATCGTCTCCAAATCAGCCAGCTGTAGCTCCGTCCGCAGTACATCGTAATCACCTTGAGGACTTACTGACCCCGACCGGATCACGTTCTCATCAGAAAAATCCCGCAATACATAAACTATGGCGTCCACCTCCCGGATATGCGCCAAGAATTTATTCCCCAACCCCTCGCCTTGACTGGCACCTTTAACTAATCCCGCAATATCCACAAACCGAACGACCGCAGGTACAATCGGAGGTCGTGAGGTCCTGAGCAAAGTCGAAAGATTCACCGCCAATGCAATTGTGTCAGCCAATTTTTCCAGCCTCCCGTCAGGAACAGGCACAATCCCGATATTCGGCTCTATCGTCGCAAACGGATAATTGGCCACATATGCTTGCTGCCGCTTCAACAGCGCATTAAACAACGTGGACTTCCCCACATTCGGCAACCCCACAATCCCAATTTCTAGACCCATAGTAAATATTGACAAAAATCAACATATGTATATAATGAACTTACTAAACATGAAGCGGATATCTCGTATGTCCGCTTCTTTTTTTGTCTACTTACCCTCATATTTGATTTCCCGCTCAAGCTTCACGAAATCTCTAAACTTGTCTCCAGCAAATTGACGAATTTCCCTAGCTGTCCTCTCACCTCTAGCCAGGACTATAACTTCCTTTCCAATTTCTCTAAGATGTTTAAGAACCGGCAAGAAGTCTCCATCCCCAGACAATACTAAAACCCGATCAAAATTATTTTTCTCCTTCATTAAATAGAAGGCCATCTCTACATCACAGTTGGCTTTTCTTTGAGTACCACCATCTTCTTGATGATATAGTTTCACTGGTTTCAAAAACATTCTATAACCAAACTTTTTCAGCTTTAAGTAAAAACGTATCCTGCCCAAGTGTTTAGACAATAATAGTAGTTTAGCCTCATCCAGCTTCTTGCCTTCCGCTTTAATATATTCGACCAACTTCCTCTCCAAATCATCAACCGCAACCGTCTCATTTTTCAAGTAATCATACTTATATCCATGTATCTCCACCCCTCCAAAATAATACACTTCGGAGACATCATATTTACTCCTCAAATAATTAATCAACTTCAAGTAGTCAATTTTCCACCCCAAACTCTTCTCTCCACCATAAAAGAGATTCGAGGCATCAATAAAAGCATATGTAGTGATTTTCATAAGTCTTTATACATAAACAATTCATCATAAGTTTTTCCATCCCCCCATGGTTCAACTATTCCCCCCTTTAACTCACCGTAAATTTCAAACCCCCAATGTCTGTACACTTCTTCAGCTTTCGTTCCTTTTCTCACAGAGAGAGTAGCAATCCTCACACCTTTGGATTTGGCCCATTCTGCGCCAAACTCCCATAGTCTAGATGAAATTTGCTTTCCTTGGTACTCCCCCATCACCACCATTCCGCTCATCTCAACCAGGTGCTTCTTTATTGGAGATTCAGGAATCGTAAACTCCACTTGTCCCACAATCCTTCCATTACACACAGCCACACACCTAATAAATTCACCCATTTTCATTTTCTCAACATCTTTCACCAGTTGTTCAGACACTGAACCTAAGTCGCTTTTCACGAACAGGTTCTGAAAAATCTGCTCAGCATCATTTAAGACAGTCGGCCTTATCATACATTCCATGATCAAATTTTATCACCAAATAACATAAAGCTGTGATATTTAGATGATTTAGAAGACACTATTCGCCCAAACTCATCTCTAACGGCTATTATTCTCTCTTTTCTTAGATCAGGTAGCTTGAAAGTTAACCTAAATTTAAAAGTGGGGACGGTGCAACCAGAGTTCCAATTTCCATTGGCCAATTATATCTAATTACTGGAGAGTTAGTGTCATATCAACGTTATAGTTTCCATACTTCTGAAATTCACCATTCTTCTTAAACCCAAACTTCTCATAGAAATATATTGCATTCGTATTAGTTACCTGAGTACCTTGCCACAATATTATGTGCTTCACACCCAGCGATTTAGCTATCCTAATCGATTCTCCTAACATAATAGTTCCCACTCCCTTGTTTTGATACAGATCCGCAACCACTGGGGCAATACACATATCACAACCTTGCTCCAGTGAGATACCATAATCTTTATAGCGAACAACTTGGCTGTCCCGAAGTCCAAAAGACAGGATAATACATCCAATAATTTTCCCAGCCTGATTCACCAAAACCATATGCAGCATTTCTGGGCTGTCTATATATTCCCAAATACTGAGACCAAACTTGCTTTTCGTTTCTACAGAGAGATTGTTTAGAAACGCCAGAAGGTTCTCTTTGTCGCTCATTTCTAGAGTGCGAAAAACTACCCGCTCTCCACTTTTAAGCAAATGTGAAGATGATCTTCTTGCCTTCTGAATCTTCAGATCTGACATATTTCCCTCCAGTAAAACTGTTAAATACCTTCTCCCAAAATGAGCGTGCGGGCTGGTTAGCCTGGATAACATCTACATACCATTTTCCTGGAAACTTACTAAAAGCCATCTCCGCCGCTTTTGTTCCGATTCCCGATTTTCTATATTTCTTTAAAACAAAGAATTCAGCAATTGAATGATAATCAACACTCTTGAACTCCTTCCTTTTTACCATCACAAATCCGGCAACATTGCCGTCGACTCTTATTACAAATGGATCCGGATTTTGACCGTCCCAGTAATACCTAAGCAGCCGATCATAACCATAATCGCCTGATTCACCTATCTCATCCCCATAGAACTCACTAAAATCATATGCATACAGCTGCAGTAAATTTTCTAGTAACTGCCGTTTATCAGCAGAAACTGGCTCTAAAACTACTTTCGATTCCCTAGTTGTCATTTTTCAATCTTACCACTTCAAACTTTTCCAATCATATCAGCCAAAAGTTGTGCCGGATCAATTAAAGTAATCCCCTTTTTATTCCCCGGATTCGCATAACTTTCCACGGCAATCGGCAGTTCCGTGCACCCCATAATCGCTTGATGTATTCCGGCATTCTTTAATCCATCCAACAATTGCAGCACCCGTGCCCTCAATAACTCTTCACTTTTTATTTTTTTGATATTTGCCTTTGCGGTACCAATGTCCGACCCAGTCACACCCTTCACCCGCCAAATTATTTCCTGCGTCAAATCCTGCAACCCCAATTTGCCCAAAGAAATTAATGTTGGAAAATCATGTATTTCTCTCGCAGTGACTGTCGTCCCCAGCCATACCGGTCTGACCCTGAGATACTTCATCCTAGCCGCCTCAAATGTGGTATACACCCTCACCCCTTCCGGGATTTTTACCGCCGTCAGCCACAATTGCAAAGTATTACACGCAATCACAATCTCCTTGTGGCCAAACCTGACGGCCTTATTAATCGCCTTCTCCAGATCCACAGCCACCGCCAAATCTTCATTCATCCGGTCGCCAATCACTCTGGGAGTTATTTTTGGATAGTCCACTTCGGTCCTAATGCCGTTTCCTTTAAGTACCCGGTCAAACGCGTCACCCGATGATTTATCCGGAGCAATAACCCACACCACTATGTTAGTATAAGTTATGTCGCCTGCACTTTCCTCAGCCGCCATCGGACTTCTCGCCTGCGAGATATTTACCCATCCCAAAAGACGTCTGCGAAAAGCCCTTCCCCGGCTCAAAGTCGGCTTTTTAGAAATATTTCCCTGCATCCGGATTCATGGCAAAACCCACACTCTGCACATCCACCACTGGTTATTCTTCCCCGTGATTTTACTCGCCTCCATCCCCCTAAATTACCCCTTCCTAGACTCCCATACCACCAGGGGATTTCTAATTGGCGGAGCAGTCCAGGGATTCCTCATTAATCGCAAAGCCCGCCGCCTTATTTACAAAAACCCTCTAGAAGTCTCCGACCAATACCGCTAGCCCCATCCAGCTCCTCAACATCACTGGAGGAAAAACACAAGTTCTCAAAACCTTCACTATCTTCCTGGCTTCTCTCCCAAAAACGCCGACTGGGCGCAGGAGACAAAAACCCAACTCGAAGAGCATTTCCCCACCACAGTCGTTCACTGGACCCACTGGAACACGGGTTTCGCAGATCCCGAATGGATCAACAAGGAAACTCAAAAAGTCATCGGTCTAGCCGCAGACAAGCCCGTAAACATCCTGGCCAAATCCATTGGCACCGCCGTCGCCTCCCAAGTTATCAAGCAAAAACCAACTCTAATAAACAAACTCACCTTCTGCGGTGTCCCCACCCGCGATCTTCACACCAATGACGAAATATACTATGAATCTCTAAAATCGTTCCCTCCAGGCAACATCCTTTGTATCCAAAACCAAAACGACAATCATGGCACATATATTGAGGCCCAGAAATTTCTCCACTCCCTAAATCCCGCCCTCAAAATCCTCTCCAAACCTCGCTCGGATCACGAATACCCCTACCCCGCCGACTTCATCAATTTCTTCAAAACTTAGGGCACCACACAGAAAGACCAAGTTGCTAACTAGTCAAAGAATCAACTTTTTCCCTGTCCGTTATCTTCTTAGGCAAATTAACCTTGAAGTTCTTAAAACTTTGTGGCGTAAAATACACCCCATCCAAATCAAAAGTTACAGCTTTAATCATATTTTTGGGCCAACGACAGGCAATACTGCAACTTAGTGCCAACAACCTCATAATCCCCAAAAACTTTCTCAAATTCTCGCTTTACCATAGGTGCAATCCTCCGCTCGGTGACAAAATATAATTTTCCACCCTTACTCAGCCGATCTTTGGCCCCCTCAATAAACTCTATTATAGTCTCCTTAGGTGTATGACTGGGAGGATTGGATACGACCAATTCACACTTCAAGCCCAAAGGTAAATTTGCAAACCCGTCACTTGCAACAATCACAACATTCTCAATATGGTTTAGCCGGGCGTTGCGCTGGCTGTACTCCACAGCCCTTATATCAGTATCCACCATATAAACTTTCCCCCGAGGGGTAAAGCCGGCCATTGCCAATCCAATCGCCCCCCAACCGCAACCCAAATCCACCACCACGTCCCCATCACGGACTTCCACATTTTCAACCAAAAGCAGACTGCCGGGATCAACACGGTCTTTGGAAAACAAACCCGCCTTTGTTTCAAAAACAAATTCCCTGCCCCTCAATGTAGTCTTAATCGTCATGACCTTCACATCTTCGCACCACCCAGAACTCCCTCCACCACCCCCAGGTCAATCATGGCCATCATCTGCTCCCTTGAAGGCAAGGGTTCTCCGGATTTATGATACTTAGCAAAATGATCTTTCATTGTATCTTCCCTCCCCATCATTTGCTTGACCATAACGACTGCTTCATCCCGACCAGCCGCGTCTACCGTCAATACGTGCCCGCAAATGCATTTCAAAGAGTACTTCTTCATAACCAGTATCGTTTAAGTTTATCACATCTGATATGCTAAATTCATGGCCGGAAAGACAAAACCCAAGCACAACGGCTGGAGATACAAAAACATCACTCTAGCCACTATCGGGTTGGCCGTCGCTTGGACCCTCTCTCAGTCCCCCTGGTTCATAAGCCTCTTGTCCCACCTGGGAAATCTCGGATATCTAGGCAGTTTCTTCGCAGGTATGCTCTTCGTCTCCACATTCACGGTAGCCACCGGAGCAATCATCCTCTTCAGCCTGGCCCAGACACTTCATCCGCTGGAAATTGCCATTATTGCTGGGTTGGGAGCAGTATTTGGTGATTTTCTCATCTTCAGGTTTGTAAAAGACGATTTAACGGCCGAAGTGAAAGACATATTTGACCGCAACTTCAACGGCCGGCACTTGCGCCACATTTTCAAAACCCGCTACTTTAGCTGGACCCTGCCAGTCATTGGTGCCATTATCATCGCCTCTCCCCTCCCCGACGAACTGGGTGTAAGTCTCATGGGCATCTCCAAAATGAATGCGGTACAATTTCTCCTCCTTTCGTTCATCCTCAACTCCACCGGAATACTCCTCATCATCTCCTTCGCTTTCTTTCGCCTCTTCCCCTGACCCCCTCATTCGTATCTAATTTCAATCACGTCCCCGTCGTGCATCTCGTAATTATCGTATTCCGTATTCTCAGATCCATTCACCTTCATAACAATTTTATCTCCTCCGAAATTAAACTCCTTCCCCCAAATCTTGAAAAACTTACCCAATTTTATGTCATCTTTAGTCACTATTCCTGGATATTCCAAATGGATCACTCCCTCCAGATTGTCCTCTTCGTGAGTATGAATCGGTTGTTCCCCTCCCCTCCGTCCGATATCGCTCTCCAGTGTCACTTTTTCTCCCTTGACATAAATCTCCACCCTCGGGTGCCAATGAATCCCGTTCCCCGCCACTACCTCCTCCTCGGTAGAGCTTATCTGGTCAGTCTTTTGGCTTGTGGAGGACATTACAATCATTGCCCCCACCAAAATTACTAAACTAACTCCCACAATTACGCCAACGATTTTGCCGTGCGAATTCACTTCTTAAGTGTACCAAAAAATACGTCTTTTAAAAACCTCCCAAAATCCCTCATCTCAACTAGATATACCGCCAGCTTGGCTTTTCTTTCTTCATACCCCCGCAAGTGCTGATATTCACCACCCAGTGGTTCCACTCTTACCCAAGACCCCAGTGTCTTGGCCGCAAGCATCACATCGTAACTCACCGACCTCATCCCATAAAATTCATCCAGCAAACTCTTTATTTCCCCTGCCTTCCGCAGGACGAGCTCATTTCTCTTCTCCGCCGGCAGCCACCCTTCCCAACCTTCAACCACCACGTCTATCCAGGAATATGCTCCTCCCCTGTCGATATGCCCCTGGCACGACTGTTCAGTCGCCAATCCCACTGCGTTAAATGCCACCACCGTTTCCACAACGCCGGCGTCAACCGGCATGCCCAGGCTATCTCTTATGTCCCGTACCCTCTCCTCCCATTCCTCCCACATCCTCTCCTTGATCGATTTCATGCCCAGATTTTACCATCTCACCCTCTGTAAGGACTCGCACTCCGCTTTCGGTGGGTAAGAAGCCCCCCATCACCACCCCTCCAGGACATCTTGCTGGGAAGAAAATCAGGTTCCACTTCCAAGGGTTCCGGATCACCTACATCCGGCAACAGCGCCAAAAGAATCGCCATCTCCATCGCCATCAACTCGTCGCGATCCTTATCCGGATAAAGGCGCTGCACCTGATCCACCACCATCACCCTCCCCATATCCACCGTCGCCATAAAAACATTTTGGCAAAAAATTTGCTCGAGTCAAGTATCTTTCATGTATACTCAAATTTGTGGATCCAAAGTACGCCGCCAAATTAACCCCTGAACAGTACAATGTTTGCTTTCTCAAAGGCACCGAGCCGCCTGGTTCCGGAAAATACAACAAGCACTACAAGCCCGGATCATATCACTGCGCAGCTTGTGACCAAGAGCTATTCAAATCCGACACCAAATACGACTCCGGCAGTGGCTGGCCGGCATTCTGGAACATGGCCAGCCCTGATACCGTCAAAACCACCGAGGACACCTCCCACGGCATGACCAGAACCGAAGTCATGTGCCGTAAATGCGGTGCTCATCTGGGCCACGTCTTCGACGACGGCCCACAAGACAAAACAGGGAAAAGATACTGCATCAACTCCCTCGCCCTAAATTTCATTCCCACCTCGTCTGCAGATCATAGCCGGTATTAACCGGCAAAAAGCTGGCGCTCACACTGGCATTTTCCCACTCATACCATCCCACTACTCCCTCCATTGTTTTTTTACTCCACGTCTGATCAAAAATAAAATTCCCATGCGAATACACAATCAACTTATCTTTATACCTTTCTGTCGTCTGGATCCAATGCGGATGGTTCCCCACCACCAAATCGGCCCCCGCATCAATCGCCTGGCGAGCCAGATTTACTTGCCGTACAGCCGGTTTATCCCTGTATTCCAACCCAAAGTGGAATTGCACCACCACCAAATCCGCCAATTCCTTCAAACTCTTTACTTTCTCTGTTAGTTTAGCCGTCCCGTTTATCCCGCAACCGCCGGCTCCCAGATCACTAAACCCCAAAAATCCGATCTTCTTTTTTTTAACTTCTATCACCGGCTCTCCGTCCTCGGTCCCCGTCCAGGAAATTCCAGCGTTTCTTAAAACCTCTTTCGTTTGTGACAATCCCGCCGCGCCATAATTGCAGGCATGGTTGTTGGCCAAATTGGCCACGTCAACTCCGGCAAATTTCAGTCCCTGTACACCTCTCACATCACCACAAAAAGTCATCCCCTCCATCGTCGGCCGGCAGTCCGTGGTTAAAGGCGTTTCCAAATTAATATAAGTCACATCCGCCCCTCTCAACTTCTCTGCCACATTTTTCCAAGGGTACGTAAAGTCATTCAATTCCACCATCTTCGCATTCACGGATCTAGCCAGCAATACATCCCCGGTCACCGCTATAGATATGGTTACTGGCTGTTCCACCCGCTTCACCGGCGTCACCCTTGGCGTCGCCACTCCCAACCCCAAAGCCGCAACCAACCAAATTAACCATTTCATCTCCCCTATTAGTATATAATCTAACGATTGTGGATATCAAAGATTTCCGTATCCAAAAAAAAGATGGCTCAATTGAGCCCTATCTTCCGGACAAACTTGTCCGTGTCGCTATGGCCGCTGGACTCAACCACGAACAAGCCCTCACCCTTGGCACCCATATTTACGATTGGGTTATCACCCAATCCCAGCCGATACCCACATCGGCCATCAGAGACAAAATGATCTCCGAACTTCGCTCTGCCTACCCTCCTGCCGCCAACCTCTACATCTGGTACGAATCCACCAAAGACACCAATCCCGAATAATCTTTGGCCGCCACCAATTTCTCCCGCATCTCCCGAGACCCTTCAAAATCCCTGACATAGACTTTTACATACTTTTTCAACACCGAGAAATTTTTGTTCTCTCCCCATGTTTCCCCCCACATCCTTAGGTGTTTCTTCAAAAGCTCAGTTCTCTCTATCTTTGTAAATTGATAATTGCGATTTGAAAATTCTCGAAAACATCCGATGTTTTCGAGCACCCCTCTCCCAATCATCACTCCATCCACCCCGTATTTCTCCACCATCTCTTCCGCATGCTCCACACTCTTCACATCACCATTACCAATTATCAAGGTTCTGCCAGCGAATGCATATGAAACAAACCGCACGGAGGGGGTGCCATCCGAAGGGAACGCCGACGAGGACGGATTTGTCACATGCATGAGCCCGTCACGAATTGCAACCGCCTTCCCAATCTCCTCCCACCGGTTAGAAACCTTCGACATTTCCCGCGCCGTCCGTCCATGAATCGTTATCACCGCCAATTTCTGCCCGAGTAAAAAATCTATCCATTCCTCAGTAATAATTCTATCATATCCAATTCTTGTCTTAACGCTTACTGGTAACCCACTCTCCCGCACCGCCGCAATAATCTCCGCAACCCGCGAGGTGTTTCCAATCATCGCCGCGCATGCTCCAATTTTTACGACATCCTTCACCGGACACCCCAAATTAATATCCACGCCATCAAATCCCATCTTTTTAATTATTTGCCCCGCCTCATAAAATTTCTCCGGATCCACCCCCCAAATCTGCGCCACAATCGGTCTTTCTATTTCAGAGAAAACTAATCGTTGCAGTGCAGGAACGCTCGACAACACCTCTCTCCTTTTATTCCCCTCTCCTGAATTCAGGAGAGGGGTTAGGGGTGACGTATTAAACGCGTGAATAATAGAATCAATATTCGTAAACTCCGTAAAACACACATCCGGTCTACCCACACTTATTACCATCCTCCGAAAAACCGAATCGGTCACATCTTCCATCGGAGCCAAAACCCAAAAGGGCTTGGTCAGTCTCTGCCAAAAACTCATTTCGAACCCAAGATAACCACCGCGTCAAACTCGCTTCCCTTATCCAAACTCCCGCTGGTTGTCGAAACTTCGTACTTCCCTTCCAGATCTCCTTTCACTAGCTCCCACACAGCCGCCTTCCCGCTCTTGACCGAAATAGACGTCTCTTGATAATCGTCCCTATCCGCATTTCCCGTTTTGACGTCCTTGTAGCCCAATCCTTCCAGCCTCTTCGCCTCCACTGACGCCGCCCCAACAACTCCGCTTCCATTAAGAACCTGAAGCTTCACATCTTCTCTTTTTACTTCCACGACCGGTATGGTTGGCGTCGGCTCGCTTACCTCAGTCACCCCCGATTCAGGCGCCGCCAACTCCGACGTCACCATTTTCTTATCCAGGTTCTTATCCCTCCCCCAAACCATATACCCCACCCCTCCGCCCAATACGAGTCCCAAAAGCAGAGAAATCACCGCCCAACCCCACATCCACCCGCCGCCGCTACTTGTCACCGCCGTCACTTCCACCGGCATCGTCGGCATCGTCGTCGGCACCGACCCAGAAATCTCGGCCGGCACGCTTTCTATCGTCGGACCCGCCTTAGGCGTCTCTTGAATCCTTGCCAAGTCTCCCACCGTTGCCGAAATAGACTCGCTCACCGGTTCCACCACCCCACTTGGTTCCGCTTCGACCGCCGCCTCCAGCATCACCTTCGGCTTTTCCTCAACCACCGGTTCTTCACTCGTTTTCTTCTTCATCGCAGGCATTACACCCATCGTATCACATCTCAACACTTGTCAACAATATATTTCTTATTCTTCAGTTCGTCAGGAAGTAAAGATTCCTTCGTATACGCCTGATAGCCTCGGCCGTAACCCAATTCCTTCATCAACTTCGTCGGGGCATTCCTGATTTTTAAAGGAATCGGCAAGTTGCCAAATTTTTTGACATCCTCCACCGCCCTAAAATAGGCGTCACATGCCGACCGGTCTTTCTTGGCTTTCGCCAAATACACCACTCCATGGGCCAGATTTATAGCGCACTCCGGATAGCCAATAGTTTCGCAAGCCCTAAAAACCTCGTTAGCCACCACCAACGCAGTTGGCTGAGCCATGCCGATATCTTCCGAGGCAAAAATTACCATCCTTCGGGCGATAAACAACGGATCTTCTCCCGACTCAACCATTCTCGCCAAGTAATACAATGCCGCGTCAGCATCACTAGCCCGCATGGACTTAATAAATGCCGAGATAGTGTTGTAATGCTCTTCCCCCAATTTGTCATAGCGCAAATGCTTTGACTGCAGAGCCTTGTTTATATTTTCCTCAGTCACTTCACCATACAATTGAGTGGTCACCTCAATCAAATTAATAAACTGTCTGGCGTCCCCATTCGCCAAACCGGCAATATATCCAAACACATCCTTATTTATTTTTATATTTAATTCTTTTTCTGCTTTTACGCTTATACTCTCCAGCTCTTCCTCTCTCAGCTCTTTCAGCACAAAAACTCGGCACCTGGACAGCAAGGGTGAAATTACCTCAAAACTCGGGTTCTCCGTCGTCGCCCCTATGAGAATTATCGTCCCGTTTTCGACATATGGCAGTAAGTAATCCTGCTGGGCCTTGTTGAACCGGTGGATTTCATCGACAAACAAAACTCCGCCCGCTTTGACCGCCTGCCGCATCTCGTCTTTTCCCGCCGATACTGCCGAAATTTCCGTCAGATGCAGTCCCAATGCTCTCGTATAAATCCGAGCCAGCGTAGTCTTGCCGCTCCCCGGCGGCCCCCACAATATAAAGCTGAATCTATGCTTTCCCTCGACCGAGATTCTCAATGGTCCTGCAGGTCCTGAGCCCGTCGAAGGATTTCCCACCAAATGTTCCTGCCCCACAAACTCATCCAGACTCTTTGGTCTCAACCTCTCCGCCAGCGGCACACCCATGCCCTAATATATACCCGAACAAAACTCGAAAATCAATCCTCGCCCACCACTCTGTACCCTTGTTCTTCAATTATCTCTTTTATTTTCCGCTCGTTTATCGCTCTGGGATCAAACTCCACTTCCACCAACTGCTTGATCCAATTACACATCGCCTTCACTCCCAGCTGATCCTCCAACTCACCTTCAATTAGCATACTGCAGCTTGTACAATGCATTCCCGACAGCTTATAAACTTTCTTCTTCATATGACTATCAGATCGCCAGTGTACATCCCCATACTGCACGAAATCAAGAGCTTGCCAGGCTTCTGGGGAGCTTTGAAGCTAATCTCCTGGCTCTGACCTGGCCTGACAACCTTAGAAATCCCCAGGGCCGGAATCGTCATCGCCTGTTGGCATCCCCTGCCGTCCGTATTCACCACTGTCATTTCTACATCCTGCCCTGCCCGCACCGCATTAGACACAGCATATCCCCCGCGACTGATCTCGAGGGTCACTCTGTTGCTGGCCATCCCCGCCACCTGCCCGCTGCAAAAACTGATCAGACACTCCGATTTGGCCAACGCGCTCTGAATGCTGATTGGGCTTCCCAAAAGGACCCCGGCCGTGTTCAAGCTCCACACCGCCATTCCCACTACCGCCCATCCCGCGTACTTCAAAAACCCTTGTTTAAAAGCGTCCCCCAGTTTAGCCATCAAAACTCCCAACCCCAAAAATACCGGGCTTGTCCCCGCCACAAATGCCGCCATTACTGCCGCTCCCCAAACCGGCTTTCCGGAAGCCACCGTCAGTGCCATCATAGCTTGCGTCGTCCCGCAAGGGATAAGTACAGTAGCCGCTCCCAAGACCGTCGGAGCAAACCATGCCCCGCTTTTTGCCTGGCCCCTCATCCACCGGGTCAAAAATCTCGGCGGCTGCAAAATAAAATATCGGAAAAACGGATGCACCTCCAAAAGAGCCAAACCCACTCCCAGCATGTACACCGCCGCCGCCGCCTGAAGCACACCTTGCGTAACCAGCGAAAATTGCAGTTTGCCCCCTGCCCACCCCAGGGCAAATCCCAATATGGTATACGCCACCAATTTCGCCAATAAAAACGCGACCGACCCCAAAACTTTGTTAAATCTTGCGTCTTGGTTATTGGTTATGGCCGCCGCCAAAAGACCGCCCTGTACCGCCACGCAAGTTACTCCTCCAGTCAAAAGTCCAGTCGTAAATACTAACCACAAATTCGGCATAGTGGTATTATTATATATCAATGAAAGTTGCCTTAGCGATACTAGCAGGCTTCACCCTGGCCGCCGCTCTCACCTACTACTTTCAACCCTCGCTCGTCACCGGATTCATCCCCCGCCTCAACCCGCCGGACATTATTGTACTCGCCCCCTTGACCAGAGACAAAGTTATGCTCAGGTTTGCCGTCGCCGGCCGCGCTCGCTCACCAAATAACCACCTCACAGTGCTCGTCCTCGATTCAACTGGCCGCACCCTCCTGTTCCAGGCTGTCAATACAGACGCCCCCTCACCCTCCAAATTCGGCAATTTCTATCTCCCCGTCGACCTCGGCCAAAAAAACCTCCAGCCCGGCGACTCAATCACCCTCCGCGTCTACTTGGCCTCTTCCCCTGAATCCGCCCTATCCATTCCCCTAACTATTCACTAACTTGCCTCTGGAACAATGACCCAACCAAGCGGTTTAACCTTTCTGCTGGACTGCCTTCCCGAGCGTGTTGAACTGCGGCAACCCTAGCTCTCTGAGCCCTATTATCCAAGCCATTTGGATCATACGCCGTAGGATCAGCCTCAGCCGCCTCAGCGCTACCTGATACCTGGCTCATTATTTCCTCTTCCGCCCTTCGTTTTGCGGCCAATTCTTCGGGGCTTAATATCCCAGTAAATAGCCTAGCTAATGCGAATTCTTTTGCCATATTCCTATTTTACCATATTATGCAACTCCGAGATACATGGTATCATATACCTATGGACACACCTCCCCCGGATATTTTTGCCCTTCTCAAATCCAAACTCACCCAGTCCGGCGTCGAAGAAGCCAAAACCACACAGCTCATATCCGAAATATTCAAAGAAATAAACATCGAAATCCTCAGACTCGTCTCTGAGACTCTTCCCAACAACAAAAAAGAAGACTTACTTTCCGTAGCCAGGTCGGCCAAATCCACACAGGAATTGGACACACATATCCAATCCCTTCCCGGTATAGACCAGCAAGAAATTTCCAAAAGGGCCATAGACAACGTCATGCTCAAAATTAATCGCATCCTCTCTGCAAACCTCACCCCCGCCCAACTGGACAAATTTCACTCCCCGTATTAAAATAACCTTATGACAGATCCCACACTTGCTGAAATGTTAAGACAGGGAATGGAATTGGCTAAAATAGTCGCCGAGAACCCTGGGGTACTCGCCGCAACCGGCATGCTCTTTGCCGGCACTGCAGGCGCCGCCCTCATCTACAAATTATGGCCAACAAAACCGGATATGCTAGATTCCGATACTCACCCCGGCATCAGTGTTGCTAATCCCGTCGAAACCCAAGCCGTCAAAGCAGGCAAGGCCGAAGCAGAAAAATCCATGCAAGGCTACAAAGGCCCAACTAACCCTATGTACGGGTAATCAAATCCGCAACCTCCCCCATTTCTTTCACCACCCACGTTGCGCCGGCAGACTTAAGCAATTTTTCCGGGGCATAGGCCGATTCCAACCCCACCGACAAGCACCCCGCCTCCACAGCCGCCCTTACCCCCGCCACCGCATCCTCCACTACCACACACTCACCCGGCTCCAGCCCCAGCTTTTGCACAGTCAGCAAATATATCTCCGGATCGGGCTTTTGCACCAGCACTTCCTCCCCCGTAGTCGTCACATCAAACGCCAAATACAACCCCAGCTCCTCCAGCTCCCCCTCAACCACATGCCAACTGCTCCCCGTAGTCAATGCCGTCATCCACCCCCGCGCCTTAATCTTCTCCACCAATTTCTCCACCCCCTCCCTAATTTTGACTTTTACCTCCTGGGTTTTAAGTTTATAAGCTTCCCAAGTCTCCCGGGACAACTCGTCCACTTTAGCCAAATCGGAAGGAAAATACCTCCTCCAATTCGGGGTTATCCCAATTCCCGGCTCGTGCATCCATCCGTCAATTGAAAACCCAGAATTGGTAACTGAAAATTTTTTCGCCACTTCACAAAAAGCCTCCTCCCATTCCCCCTCGTTGTCTAACACAGTGCCATCCAGGTCAAATATCACCGCTTCAATCATATTAAACTAGTTCTCAGTCACAATCCTCAACCTCCCCTGACTGTAAACGGTTGTATCGGCTGTCAGTGATTTGGCTTGGACGCGAATCAGGTTTTTACCAGCCCAGAAAAACACCTTTTGCGACTTGGTCCACACATCAGCTTGCGATTCAGTATCATTTTGAGCCCCGGCTGGAGCAATCGAGTTTGTAATATCAAATAGACGCACATAGGCCGTGCCATTCCCGTTCTGAAGTTTCAAATTAGCCTCAAAATATACCTCTATTAGCCCCGGATAGTCCCGGGTATCAAAATAAAACTCCGTGCCGGAAAGATTTGTCCACTCTCTCAAGCTGGTCGATCCACTCCCCGGTATCGTCAATATCTCCTCCCGCCTGACTTTTTTTACCGCAGGCTGCACCACTGGCTTGAGTGTAGGAGTGGGAGTCGGCAATACCACCACAGTTCCCCCATTGTCGCTGCCTACCTGCAAGCCCGCCAGCTGATTTTTAATCTCCGCCCGACACTCCTCCCCGCACCTATCAACACTAGTCACTTCGGTCTTTGTTATTCCCAGCAATGAACGATAAACCAAGTAACCAACCAGCGTATTCACCGCCATCAGATCCAAAACCAAAATAAATTTTAAAATCTTGTTTTGCATTAGAAATTAGTAATTAGTAATTTTCTTAAGTTTCGGTCCCATCTTGGTATCCTCTACCTCCCACCCCATCTTTTCAATCTCCACCCGCGTCTCGTCCGCCCGGACATAGAAACCCTGCTGCCGCAAAGTGTCCCGCACCGCCGCCAACTCCCGCACTTCAATCGGCGGCTCTGCCTTCCCTCCCACCAAAGCTGCGGACAAATTTAATCCCAGCACCCCATCCCAATCCAAAAGAGCCTCCGCCTTATCCAAATCAGGAACATTACTCTTCATCATCTCCCACACTACGGCCATCGCCTCCGGCAGTTTCATATCATTGTTTATCGCCGCGCCAAACCTGTCCCCATATCCCTCCAGCTTTTTTAGCTTTTCCCTCGAAAGCTCAGCTCTCACCCCAGTCCCTTTCTGTCTAGCGACAACCACAAACTCTTTAAGCTTGTCATAAGCTCTCTGCGCCGCCGCCATACTCGACCAGGTAAAATTCAAAGGTGTTCGGTAATGAGCAGTCAAATACAAATACCTCAAAGCCATAGGTGAAAATCCTCTCGCCTCCACGTCTTTTACCATCAAAACATTCCCCACGCTTTTGGCCATCTTCGCCCCATCCATCATCAAATGCGCGTAGTGCACCCAGTACTTCACAAACTGCTTGCTCGTCGCCCCCTCCGATTGGGCAATCTCATTGGGATGATGGACCATCTGGTGTTCCACCCCCCCAGTGTGAATATCCACAGTCGCCCCCAGATACTTCATCGCCATGGCACTGCATTCGATATGCCACCCCGGGAATCCATCTCCCCAGGGAGAATCCCAATGCATCTGATGATTAGCAAATCTCCCCACCCGCTTAAACCACAAGGCAAAATCTTCCGGATGCTTTTTATAAGTTCCCGACCGCACCCCCTCCCGCACCGCCGTCTGTTTCTCACTCATCTTCATCCCAAACAGTCCGTCATACCGCGGCCACCTCCCCACATCAAAATACACCGCTTCGGGGGTATCATAAGCAAACCCTTTTCCCACAAGCTTAGCCGCCAGCTCGATCATTTCGGAAATATAATCAGTCGCTCTGGCCACCACCGTCGGCCGCAGGATATTTAGCCGGTCATTCGTCTCAAAAAAATCCTTCTCAAAAAACCTGGCCACCTCCCACACCGTCTTTCCTGCCCTTTTAGCCCCCTTCTCCATCTTGTCCTCACCCTCATCCTCGTCCGACACCAAGTGCCCCACATCAGTCACATTCTGGACGTGCGTCACCTCCCACCCGTTATTAGCCAATATCCGCCTCAGTACATCGTCATATACATACTTGCGCCCATGGCCAATATGGGCATAGTCGTAGACCGTCATTCCGCACGTATACATTCCTATTTTCCCCTTTTTAACCGGCACCACTTCCTCAATCTCTCGGCTTAAACTGTTATAAATTCTCACTCCCAAATTCTAATCCCTAGACTCCCACTTCACAACCAACGCAGTTCCCAACCAATGCACCTCAACCGCTTCCCCCGACTTCTCACAGCGAAAAACCGCCATACTATTTACTCCCACGCCTCATCCCGATAAAACTTCTGTTTTGAGTTTTGAGACTCTTGTTGAAAAACCCCGTTGACCCCCTGAACCAATCCCTCGGCCCCCGGTCATACCCCGTCACTTTCGGCGGCTTGAGGTTTTTGGATTTTGTGTCTTGTGACTTGGCCATTGCTTAGATAATAGATCAACAGGTTATTTAGGTCAATCGTCTTACCCCCCGGCATCAGCTCTCCTTTCCCCCGAACCCTGTGATCCCTTAAGCATCTTCTTCCACAATGGATCCTTTTTAGCCGCCTCGGCCTTGGCAAAAGCCGCCTTTTTCTCCCGCTCTTCCACCCTTACACTCTCCTGCTCTTTTCTGGTTCTCTCTTCACCCGCCTTCCTTATCGCCTCATCCATCTCTTTCATCCTCTGCTTCATCGTTGCCATCCTGCGCCCCTCGTCAACCTTAACCTTCTCCTGTTGAGGCGCAGTCAGTTCGGCCGGTCCCGCTTCCCCAAAAATCTGCTTTTTTACATCATCCGCCCCCGCTTTCACCACATCCGCTACCACCCTCTTTGCCCGCCCGCCTGCCTGGCCGGTCAAATTCTCAAAACTGCCCTCCCACGGATTTTTCGGCTTCACTTGCATATCTCATTCTACCCTACACCCACCTCTTCCAGATACTCCAGTTTACATTCTTCACCCACAGTCAATCTTGCCCTCACCCCGTTCACCAGCGGATAAAACTGCCTATTATGAAAAAGGCGCTTTATCCCCTGAAAATTCCCATATGCCCAATCCGGATGCCCAAAGTCCCCGCAAAAAGCCAGCGGCACCCCAAACTTCTTCACCCTGCCCCTGATTAGTTCTTCAGGCGTAACTTTCATTCCCCACTCGGGATATGATTTTTCCAAAATATTAGTCAGCCTGCCCACTATTACCCCCTTGATCCTCTTTGTTCTTTTATGGTTCAAAATTACGTCTATCTGCCTCTGCAGCATACTCTTATCTATATCCAACTCCTCAAGCCCCAAAAGGATATCTCCCTCTCCATGCATTATTGGATCAAATCGGGTCCCGAATGACAAAATCAAAAGTTCCAGATTCGAAGCCACCACTCGCCCTTCGGCTACTCCGGCCAACCCAGATTTCCAGTTAGCACTGGTCCCAATACCTCCGTACCCCTCCGAAGCTTCACGCGAAGGGGGGCCGAACAACACTTTCCGCAGCATCTCCAAACCGGACTTATCCCACTCGTCCAGTCCCCATATATTCGGTCCCATCACAGACACCATCCCCAAGCTCGTCATAACGTTTAATATCAAACACACATCGGAGTAACCAACAAACCACTTTGGATGGCTCTTCAAGTATTCTATGGTCTCCCGATTAAACACAGGCATCACCTCCGTCACCGCGTACCCTCCCGACGCCGCCCAAACTGCCTTGACTTCGTCATCATAAATCATGGCCTTCAAGTCCTCCATTCTTTCCTCCGCCGTCCCCGCCATAAAATCTCCCACTTTGGCGTACACATGCCCACCCACCTTCACTTTCAACCCCCAAGCCTTGACTACCCCCAAGCTTTTCTCCACTCCCTTCCTCTCCACCGCATCCGACGGCGCCACCACCCCAACTGTGTCTCCAACTTTTAACGCATGTGGTTTTATCATATTCTTAGACTAATTAGAATAATTAGGTCAACTAGGTTAATTTAATATTCTCTTCGTCCCTCCATCGCGTGTGTCAAGGTCCGGTCATCGGCATATTCAATATCCCCCCCAATCGGCAACCCATGCGCCAGTCGTGTCACCTTCACGCCTTTCAACTGTCTTTTTATATATAGGCAGGTTGCCTCTCCTTCCATATTCGGATTCAACGCCAATATAACTTCTTTTGCCCCACCGGCTCTCCCCAAAAGCTCAGCAATCTTAATTTCGTCCGGACCGATATTATGCAGTGGGTCAATCACTCCATGCAGGACATGATACACGCCCTTGTATCCGTTACCCCTTTCAATCGCCAGCACATCCAGCGGCTGTTCCACCACGCAAATTGCGTCCTTGTCTCGGCCAACGTCCGCGCAAATATTGCACGGATCCATCTCCGAGATGTTGTGACAAATCGAACACTCTTTAGTATTACGCTTCAAACTAAGCACCGCCTCGCCAAACTTGTCCAGCTCACTCTGCGGCACATGCAGCAGATAATAAGTCAGTCGGGCCGCCGTTTTGGGCCCAATCGCCGGCAGCCGTTCAAAAGACTCAATCAAATTTGTAATCGCCCTGGCAACTCTCACTCCCAGATTTTACCTCTTCTTACGCCTTCTTGTACCTTTCCTTATCTCTTCTTCTTGCCGCTTTCCAGCCGCCTCCACCTCTGCCCGCGCTCTGGCAATGTTTTCTTTATTCCGCTCCAGGCACAAGTCAGCAAATGGACACCCAGTCTTTCCCTTCTCGCATCTCTCTGCTTCCGCCACAACATTCCCCGGCCCAACCAGCTCCGCCAAAATTGCATCCTCAAAACATCTTCCCTCCACTCCCAAATTTCCAGGACAATAGGCTTCAGTGCAACCGGCTTGAGCCATCAGCCCCTCCACCTTAGACATACATCTATTATACTATAAGTTACACCAAAAATCTTCTGAGGAGACTACCCCATCCCCTGCCCGCCGGAGATATTCATCAATTCCTTGGCCGCCAATTCCTGGCTCTTGCGAATCGCCTTATTCAAAACATCATTAAGCACAGGATTGCCAATCCCCTGGATTTTCAAATCCATTATCCTCTGGTCCCCGGTAATCACCACAGTCACTCCGCTTTCCTCCACGGTAATCTGCTGAGCCGACAGGTTTTTCTGCATCTGCATCGCCTGCTGACGCAGTTTATTAATGTCTCCCAAGTTCTTGATAGTATCCCCTATCCCCATGAATCTGAATTCTAAATCCATGTTAGGATAAATTCAATGGTCAAAACTCCAGGCTGGTTAGTTGTCCTTATTATCTGCGTTATCCCTATTCTCCTCTGGTCCCAAAACGGACCGCTGGTACAGCGTTTCTCCTCACCCCTAGTCACCCTGCTCAGTCTGGGCCAAATTGCGGCTCTCCTAGGCCTATCCCTCTTTTGTCTCTCCATTATTCTCTCCGGGCGGTTCAAGTTTTTTGAGTCACTCTTTGGCGGCATGAACCGTGTCTATATCGCTCACCACATCATCGGCGGTTTAGCATTTATTTCTTTGCTTTTCCATCCCGCCTTAATCATCAGCACCTACCTCTTCACTTCGGCCAAATCCGCACTCCGCCTGCTCCTCCCATCCGTCTCAAACTGGCCCCTCAACTTTGGCCTGGCCGCCCACTTTCTTCTCACTTCACTTCTCATCATCACTTTCTACTCCCGCCTCCCCTATCACATCTGGCGCCTCACCCACAAATTCCTCGGGTTAACCCTTTTTTTGGCCAGTCTGCACGCCTTCTTCATTCCCAGCGACATTTCCTCTTTTTTCCCCCTGCGAATCTACATGCTCTCCCTCGTCACCCTCAGTCTATCCATTCACGTCTACCGAACCGTTCTTGGCCGTTTTCTCGTCCGCCGCACCCCCTACCGAGTCAACTCCATAAACCCGCTGGCCGGAGGATCCGTCACCCAAATTGTCTTCACTCCGGTTGACAAACCTATCAAATTTGACCCCGGTCAATTCATTTTCATCAACCTCAAAGACAATAAGTTAAGCGAGACCCACCCTTTTTCCATCAACTCACCCCCGGACTCCCCCAACATAACGATCGCCGCCAAGGCCATAGGCGACTACACCCGCGAATTACCATCGCTCAAGCCCAAAACCACAGCCTTAATCGAAGGCCCTTTTGGCCGATTCTCCTATCTATACTATCCCCAGAAAAACCACATCTGGATCGCTGGCGGAATCGGCATCACACCCTTCATGAGCATGGCCTCGAGTCTTCCCAATCACCCCGACTACCAAATAGATCTCTATTACTCGGTCAAAGATAAGTCCGAAGCTGTCTATCTTAACGAACTCCTAGGCCTGGCCAAATCACTGCCCAACTTGCGCCTTTCTCCCCACTTCACTTCCCTCTCCGGTCGCCTGGACGCCCAAACAATTCTCAAAAGCTCCAGCGCAAGAATTTCCCCAGCGATATTCATCTGCGGCCCTCCCCCCATGATGGAAAACCTCAGAAACCAATTTCACCAACTCGGCATCCCTCATCATAAAATCCACACCGAGGAATTTTCCCTACAATGAAACTTAAAACCGCAATCACGATCGTTTTAATTACCTTCTGGTCTTTTATTCTATTAATTTGGGTTCTGTCTCTCTTCAGAGGTTAACCTCACTTGAATATCTCCCGGGCTGTTTCGATCAGCTCATCACTCTTCAAATCATCTGTTACTTTTTGCACCCGGACCGGGCTATTTCCCAATTTCATCTTCAGCTTAACCTGGCCCACCCCCAATATCTCTCCCACTGCTTCCTCCACAATCAACCTGCACCTCTCGGTCTCCAACTGTTTCTTATGAAACTCATAAAATGCTTCCAGGACCAAGTCCCGCCCATCAAAATCCACGGGTCTTGTAGATCTCAGCAAAGCTTCCACCGAGTGGTTTTTGGGTCTGACCGCCTTAATCACCTCCTGCCATTTGCCCATCACATCATCCAGCTTACTTCCCCCGGTCACAAGTCCTGAAATCTGCGGTTTGATTTTTTGCTCGATAGAACTTGGAGGTTGTTTAGCATTTGGGGCCTGCCCGTTCGACGGGCGTGACTGAGGTTCAAAACCTACTGGAGCTTTCGAGTTTTCTATAACAAAGATTTCTATCGGCAATTGCACTACCGCCGCATCCTTCATCCTCCCATAAGCTTTTTCCAAGCCTTCGATAAGTTTAATCAATTCACCGGAATTTGCGGTTTTTTCATTTGTCACCGAACCTATCAACTCTTCTCTCAACAACTCCACACACTTCTCCACAAATTTCCTCAAATCCACCCCTCCCTGCACAAGCTCGTCCACCCGACCCAACGCTTCTTCGGTTTTGCCCGCCCTCACCATTCCCAAAAATTCTTGCGGGTCGGATTTGTCAGATGCCCCCAACATTTTCTTCACATCTCCCTCTCCCAGCATCACCTGCTCAAACAGTTTCACCGCATCCCGAAAACTCCCCCTAGCCGCAGCTGCAATTTCTTTAATATCTCCCAAATCCAGCTTAACCTTCTCGCTTTTTGCTACTTTCTCCAATCTATCGGAAATCTCGTCAATACTCGGCCGGCCAAATCTCACTACCGCACACCGGCTCACTACCGTCTCCGGCAGTTTTTCAGATTCCGTTGTACACAACACAAACAACACATGCTCCGGCGGCTCTTCCAAAGTTTTTAATAACGCGTTGGCCGCCTCAGTAGTCAGCATGTGCGCCTCATCAATTATGTAAACTTTGTAATCCGTAGTCATCGGCGCCAATCCCACCCGTTCCCGCAATTGCCGGATCTCATCAATTCCCCGGTTAGACGCCGCATCAATCTCAATTACATCAGGACACGAACCATTCGTAATGGACACACACGTCTCGCATTTATTGCAGGGCTTATCCTTACCCCGGCAATTGACATACTTAGCCAATATCCTGGCAGTACTCGTTTTCCCCGTCCCTCTTGGTCCCGAGAATAACCACGCATGCGGTAAGTCTCTACCGGATTTCACCATCGCCTCCAGCCGCTCTCTCACCGATTTCAAATCCAGCTCCGCTATTTTCTGCGGCCGGTATTTCAAATACAAGGTCATACCATCTGTTTACACCACCCGACCTATCCTTTCAACTGTACACATTCCCTCCCCATTAACTCAATCCGGCTTCAATTATTTCCCCAATTTCACGATCGTTATGATATCGCAATTATTACAAATCAAATAATTCCCTTAGCTCCTCATCATTCTCTATTCTTTCAGCAGTTATCAATTTCACCGAATGTGGCACCCCCAGTACCTCACGTAAAAACCTCACTTCTTTGTCCAGAGGATATGGGCTAACCCACACACTTTTTTGTATCTGCTTCAACCCCAGCTTCAACAGCCACTTCCTCAGTTCGTCCCTTCTTCTCCTTTCCACCTCCGCTACATCAAACATCACTATCCGCCATTTTTTATCCCAACTTACTGGCGCCTTCAACTCCAGTTCAGCCAGCCGGTATTTCAAAACCTCGGTTTTACCCTTATCGCTTATCCGCACCTCCGTCCCGCCTTGCGTCTCTCTTACCTCCACCATCCCTCTCCGCAACAGCCTTCCTATCCCATCCTCAATCGAACTTGCATAGTAGACCTTCCAATATTCATCAGCCGCGCTCACCTCTGACATTTTCTTTAACCTTCTCCGAGATTCAGACTTAGAAAATACAACCCAATCAAAACTCTTGTCCAAGACTGCCAATACCGCCCTCACCGTGGCCTTCAGCTTTCTTTTCGTCTTTTGTCTCACATTCTCATATTCCTACAAATTTACGATCGTTACAATATGGGGAAAATGGTCACTCGTGATGTTGACCCAACAAATGTCTTACTCCGTGTTCAATCAAAAAATCTCTGTTCTTCGCGTCTTTATACACTACCACATCCCCCAGCCTCCACACTCCGTCGGGCCCCAGCCCCTTCTCCTCCAGCGGCCAGCTGATCACCTCGTGAAACACCTCATCCTTCATCCATTTCTTCCCCAAACTCCCCATTTCCTCTTTACCAGCCAGCCAGACATCATACTCCCGCCCGTCTTCAACAACGTCGGTTTTGTACTTAACCATTCACCATCCCCCTGACTAACTTTGCCACGACAGCGCCGTCTGCTTTCCCGCGAAACTTTGGCCCTGCCACTTTCATCGCCGCCGCAAAATCTTTAGGTAAATCCATTCCCACAAGCTCAGTCACTATCTCTTTCTCTCCCATCTGCTTTGGCAGGTACTCCTGCAAAATCGCCAGCTCTTTTTTTTCTTGTTCTTCCTGTTCGACTCGTCCTCCCGCCCGATATGATTCAACCGCCTCCCGTCTCTTTTTAACCTCCCTTTGGATTACTGTCACCACGTCCTCGTCCGTCAACTCCTTCTGTATTTCAATTTTTTTGTAATTTAACTCCGACAGCACCATCCTCAGCACCAACACCCGCAAGGAATCCCTCGCCTTCATGGCTGTATTCAAATCGACCCTGATTTTGTCAGACAGCATCAATAACTCCTCCGCCCCCTATTTTTCCGCCTCTCCTTAATTTTCTCTTGCTTAACCACCGACGGCTTTTTGTGAAACACCCGATCTTTAATTTCATCGATCACTTCGTCCGCCAGTATTTTCTTTCTAAAATCGGCAATAAGCCGGTCATCTGACTGTCCCGGCTTCTTTCGTACCACTGTTGGCATCTTTTCATTCCACCCCCCTTTCTAAACCGGCCTATCGGCCGAAACCTTCTCCAATAAATGAATGTGCAGATGATTTGAGACAAGTGTCGCCCCCATCCCGTTCATAGCTACTCTGTAAGCCATTTTTAGCTCCGCAATCTTCTCCCTCACCTTACCCAGCATCCTCGCCAATTTGCCCGGATCCACACTGTGAAATTCTTCCCCGTGAGACTTGGAAATAAACAATAAATGTATTGCCGCAGCCGGATTTTTATCTGGAATTACGATCATTTCATCGTCTTCATAAACCTTCTCCGCAGGCAAGCTCCCCGCTGCAATTTTGCAAAACACACAACTCTCCATTGCTCAATTATAACCAATTCCTCAATATCATTACAACCCCACCGCATCCTTTTCCAATTGCAGCAGTTCACCCGCCCCCCAGTCCCCTTCGATCTGAAACTCCTCAGCCTTCTCCTGCTCCATCATTTTCTGCTCCACATCTCTCCGTCCAAAGCCCAACTTCAAATACAGCAGCAAACTTGTCACCACTATAATAGTTACTGACAACAATCCTACGCTCAGCTTCTGATATGTCTGTTTAGCTTTCATGATCCACCTCGACTGGCGGCAAGTGCCTTCATCGCCTCCACTGTTGTATGCCGGGCTTCAATAACGGTTTTTCGCACCTCCAAAATATCCCTTTTCATCGCCGCAATCCTCCCCCTCACCAGGTAACCCGCCGTCGCATCCGTCGCCGTGTCCACCACGTAAACTTTGTCAGCCTGGGTATTAATCGCTTCCTGAGCTTGGGCAATTGCCGCCCTGGCCTCAATTATCGCCTCCCGGACAGCCTGATCACTGGTCGCATCGCTCACCCTATCCACTGCTTTCCTCATTTTCTCCAATCTTTCGCCAAATACCCGCATCGCTTTCTGATTCATCTCGGTCATTCTCAAATTAAACCTCACCACCACGGACTTTTTCTTCTCATCCCGCATATTTTGATTAACGGCTTTTACGGCCGCTCTCTCCCCCACAGCCCCCGCAACCACAGGCATTATCATTGTCCCCAGTATCATTGCCGTTACCAACTTTCTCCTTAACACACATAAAGTACACCACAATCCAAACAGCCATGTCAAGATGTGTATTAAAATCGCATCAATGCTTATTACCACTCTCCACGGCCCGGTTTCCACTCCGGTCTTTATGCCCGTAGGCACCGCCGCTGCCGTCAAATCCCTTTCCCGCCAAGATCTAGAACAAGTCGGAGCCCAAATCATCCTCGCCAACAACTATCACCTCTACCTTCGCCCGGGTTCCCATAATATCAAACGTCTCGGCGGCATCCACAAATTTATGAATTGGCCCCACCCCATTCTTACCGACTCCGGAGGCTTTCAAATCCAATCTTTACACCCCAAAATTACCAACGAAGGGGCCGAGTTCAAGTCCCACATCGACGGCTCCACTCACTTTCTCACGCCAGAAACTGCCACCCAGTCCCAGTTGGATATCGGATCGGACATCATCATGGCTTTTGACCATTCCATCCCCAAAAACGCATCTTATGAGTACGCCAAAGAGGCCATGAGCAGAACCCACCTTTGGCTACTCCGATGCATCAAAACCTGGAAACAACATACTTCCACTCTTAAACTCTTACACTCTCCCGCTCTGTATGGAATTATCCAAGGCGGCGAATTTCCTGACTTGCTCCGTGAATCCGCCAAATTTGTTGTAGCCCAGGATCTACCCGGTATAGCCATAGGCGGCGCCGTCATCGGCTCCAATCCCCGCCAGACCTCAGAAACAATCGCCGCAGTCCGCGACCTGCTTCCCAAAAACTTGCCCCTCTACGCCATGGGTGTTGGCACTCGCCCCTCCGACCTCATAAATGTATTCAAAGCCGGAGCCAATATGTGCGATTGCGTGGCCCCTACCCGCCTGGCCCGCGCCGGCCTGCTCTACAATAGCGAATCCAAAAACGAGCGCATCGATATCAGCAAATCGCAATTCAAATTGGACCAAAACCCCGTCGATTCCCAATGCGACTGCACCACTTGCCGCGACTACACCCGCGCCTATTTGCATCACCTTTTCAAATCCCGTGAACTCACATACTACCGGCTAGCTTCAATCCACAACCTCCGGTTCACCTTCAAAACCGTCTCCATCTTCACCCAAACCCAAGCGGTGTAACTTCGTCACAAATCCACCCGCACTCGCACTGCATATCCGCTTCTGCTTTACCAAATAGCTTACCTCCCTCTTATCCTTCCTCCCCTTAGCCTTTCCAATTTTCTCGTCCAGCTCAGCTATATCCGCCCGTACATCGGCCAATCTTTCGTACAACTTCTCCACATCCACCTCCACCCCGTTCCCGTCCTGCCTCGCCTTCTTCACCGCCTTCTCCAAAACCCCGCAATTCACCCTTTTTAAGTACCTATCCACCTGCCCATCCGTCGTTATCCTTTCCCCAACTATCTCCGCCTTCAACCCCAACTCAGCAGCGCACCCGTGCCAACATTCATGCGACCCGAAAATACATCCCGGATTTACCCTTGTCATCGAACTTCTTCTTACATTCAGGTCCGACAGCCACTCCTTGGGTCGCGCCATACGCGCCAGATTTTACCACAACCCACTTTACCCAATCTCCTTTATCCTAACTAGACCCATATTATAGGTGACCACCCTTACCTCTCCCTCAGGCACCTCCTTCACCAATTGATCCCACAAATATCTCCACCTTTTTACCGGCAGGGGGTAAAACACTTCCCCATCGACACTAACCACATCCATCATCATTCCACCGTTCCCGTCGGTCCTCATACCCATAACTTGAACCAAATATTCATAAGTCTTCACCACTGAATATTCATCGGTATCAGTGACTCGCAACATGAACCTCCCGCCCACTTTCACCTTTAACCCGTTCTCCACTCCCATGCGCGTCATTCTACACCACCAGCATTGCATCTCCAAAACTGTAAAACCGGTATTTCTTTTTTATGGCTTCTTCATAAGCTTTCATAACCAACTCTTTCCCGGCAAAAGCGCACACCAGTATCAAAAGCGTACTCTTGGGCAAATGAAAATTCGTAATCATCGTGTCGACATACTTAAATTTATACCCCGGATAAATAAAAATATTTGTTTCATTTCTTGTCCAATCACTTTCCAACACTCTCACACTCGTCGTCCCCACGGCCACAATTCGTTCTCCACCCTTCTTAGCTCTCAAGATTTCAGCCCTTGTCCCAGATGAAATCGAAAAACGCTCTTCATGCATTTTATGCTCTTCAATATTTTCTTCCCTCACCGGCGCAAAAGTCCCCAATCCCACCCAAAGCGTCACAAAAATCTTTTTAGGAATTTTCGCCAGCATTTTTTTTGTGAAATGAAACCCCGCCGTCGGCGCCGCCGCACTCCCCATCCCGCCAGCCCGCAGACGGAATTCCCTCGCATAAACCGTCTGATACATTCGCCTCAATTTCGGTTCAGGCCATGCCCCTCTCGGGTGGATATAAGGTGGTACCGGTGTGTACCCGATCCTATCAATTAATACCGTCAATCGGTTACTATCAACATTAAACTTTATTACCCCGGGTCGCACAATTTCCCCTTCCAAACCGTTCCCAAAAATTACTCTTTTCGCCCTCCCGATATTTTTACCGATAAATCTCCAACCGCCGCCCTCACTGGTCAAAAGAAGTATCTCCACTCTCCCCCCGCTCTCCTTTTTTCCCACCAGTCTCGCCGGAAATACTTTCGTGTCATTAAACACCAGCAAATCGTCCCGCCGCAGATACTTCGGCAAGTTGTAAAAATAATCATGCTCTATCGTCCTCGCCAAGCGATTTACAATCATCAATCTGCTTCGGTCTCGAGGTCTAACCGGCTCTTGAGCGATCAGTTCCTTAGGCAGCTGGTAATCAAACTCCCCCAGTTTCATTACTTCTTCAAAATCCCCGTCCGGATCAAATCCTGCATGGTGATCAAAATTACCAGGCCAATCAGAAATGCAAACCCCCAGGAGTTTATTTTCTTCTCCAGTTCCGGCTCCAATCTCTTCTTTCTCACCCACTCCAGCCACACAAACAGCATCCGCCCCCCATCCAAAGCCGGTATTGGCAAAATATTAAATATGGCCAAATTGACCGACAATATAGCCACCAACTCCACAATCGGCCAAAATCCGCCCTCAGCCACCACTTTTGTCCATTCATAAATCACTACCGGTCCGCCCACCCCCTGCGGTACTTTGCCCGCAGTCAAACTCTTACCAATTTCCCTCAATCCCAGAATCACTCTCCCGCCCCAAGTCACTGTCGCTTTCCCCGCCGCCCCCAATATGCCCCCTACACACTCCGCTCTTAACCCTGCACACTGCCTGACTTGCAAATACGGAAAACTAGCAATTACCACCCCCAGCGGCCCCTGCCCTTCAGGCGGACTCAAGCGCGGCATCACCACCACAGTCAACTTCTCCACCCGATTCTCAGTAATCCCTTCAAACAAACTCGTCCCCCCGCCCCGCTCCACCTCCAAATTCACTTTCAGCCCGCCCCAGGACCGCAAGATTCTCGTAAAATCGGAAAAATTTACCTCCCGTCCCTCAACAGCAGTTATCCGGTCGTGAACCAAAAGACCCGCCTCCTGGGCCGGCGACCCTGGCTCAATTTTTATTAGAGTAATTTTTTCTCTCACTTGTCCTGGCACTCCGATATGGCCGTATAGCAGGGCAAATCCTGCCACCGCCAAAATCACATTCATCACCACTCCGGCCAAAAGCACCGCCATTCTCTGCTTCCGGCCGCGCTCCCAAAAACTAGTTTTACCCTGCGAAGCCTTGGCGAAGGAGGGCCCTTCCTCTCCCTGCAATCTCACAAACCCCCCAAAAATCAAGGGGTATACCGAATAATCGGTGCCCTTAAATTTTATCTTAATCAGGGCCTTGGTAAACGGTAGTCCCAATCCAAACTCTTCCACTTTAATCCCAAAATATTTTGCCGCCAGCAAATGCCCCAATTCGTGCACCATCACCAGTACCGATAATACCGCCAGAAAAACCAACATCGCTTGCAAGTCCATCCCCGCCAGTTTACCGGGAAATCTGCCAAAAATAAACCATCACTATCTCCAGGCGCCAACAGGTTCAGGTGGTATGTGAGTCAATACATAAATTATTCCCGCCGCCAATGTCGCCCACCCCACATAACTTAACAATGTATCAAATTTCTCTTTCAATTTATCCCTTTGCAGCACCGGACCAGGCAATTGAATGGCTCTCGACTCAAACGACGAATCAGGTCTGTAAGACATAGTCTCAATATACTACAGGCTTATAAAGTTTTCAATTCTTCTTCCTTCTTTTTCCCCATACTCTCAATCATTTCCATCATCTCATCAGTAACTTCCTGCAACTCTTTTTCCCAACTATGCCGATCGTCCTCGGTTATCACCCGCTCTTCAAACTGCCTCTTCAGCTCGCTCATCTTGTCGTGCCGAATCTGCCGTACCTTCACCCGCCCGTCTTCCAGCTTTACGTGCAGCATCCGCACATACTCCAGCCTCCGCTCAGCCGTCAGCGGCGGAAAGGTCATCCGGATAACCCCGTTATCAATTACCGGCGTCACCCCCAAATTCGCCGCCTCCAAATCCCGCCGGATATCCCCGATAATCGACTGGTCATAAGGAGAAATCGCCAGCTGCTGTGCTTCATGTACGGAAATTGTACCCAACTCCACCACCTTCATCCTTGCCGTCCCCCCGTATGCCCCAATCATTACATTCTCGACTATCGCCGGGTTCGCCCGTCCAGTCCGAATACTCGCCACCTCCCGCCGCGTAAAATCCACCGCGGCCGCCATCTTCCTCTTTACTTCTTCCAAATCCACCATCACGTCACTAGTATACCACTATCCTAAGTCTGACCGACCACTTTCAAAGTTCCCGCTTCAGCCTTAACTGCCGTTGTTTCCAGCATAACCAAAGCCTCCTCTTCCGTCAAGTCCCCCTTCAGAATACCTTCATAAGCATTATCAACCGCCTGCGCCGCCAAGGCCGGACTCAACGCGATATTAATCCTTCTCGCCGCACTAAATATCCTCTCCTGTCTCGATAGTTCCCCTGTGGCTGCCATATATAAATTATACCAAATCTGTCAACCAACTGCAACCCAAACCGCCCTAAACCTCCCCCTTCTTGCGCATCAATTCCGCTTCCAGACCCACCAAGGCCGCAGCTACCCGCTCCACATCATGTATTACCATTTCCCCCGCAAACCGTCTCAGTTCAGCCGCTTCCACCGCCTCACCATCCACCCGAAACGCTGCCTTTCCCCCCTTGCCCCTATTAGCCTCCTCACCCCATTTCTCCAGCATCTTACTTAACATGTCCAGAATATCCTGATCATCCCCTGCTCGGCGCGACCAATCAATCACCCGTTGCCTGGCTTCCTCAACCGCGTCCGGCACCGGTTGTGACGTCCTCTCCATCCACACCCGCTCAGACCTCACTTTTGCCTGATCATACCACTTCCCGTACCTCCGGCTTCCAGACAGCAGCGGAAATAACCCATCCACTATGGGAAAACCCACCGCCGCCATCTTCTCAACGTCCTCTATCTCCCCCATCAAAGCCCCTCTCTCCGCCCTTACCCTCACAGCTTCAACCGATTTCCTAAACCATTCCACCATAAACCTACACCTCCGCTTCCTTCCCCTTCATCCGAACCTGGACGGCCTCTCTCTCCATCAGACATCCCACGCTCAACTCCATCCCGTCATACCAATGCATCCGGCCCGTCTGTACCAAATGCGCATACTCCAATGCCTTGCATGGACCACCCTCGGCAAACTCACATCCCGTAACGGTACATTTCCTCACCTCAGGTCCCACCTCCACTACCTCTTCTTTCCTCAAACCGGCCCACCCCCGAGCCAAATCCAGTAACACCTGAAACATTATGCGGATTCTATACGCGTACCACTTTGAAGTCAATTATCTGTATATTCTCGCCCAACTTCCCAATCACTTCCTTAATAAGTTCCGAGACCTTTTTGCTGGGATCTCGCACATACTCCTGCTCAAGTAGTTCCTCCGCCGTCGCCGGCCCGGCCGACGCCGCCTGCAAAGCCAGTTCCCGACCCAACTTTTGAAAATCATCGGTTTTTGCCACAAAATCCGTCTCGCATGCCAGCGCCACCATACTCCCCAACCTGCCTGTGTGGTGCACATAAGAAAACACTGCTCCGGCCTTCACCTCCCGATCCGCTTTTTTGGCAGCTTTTTCCATCCCTTTTTGTCTCAGCCACTCCTCGGATTTCTTCATGTCCCCCCCGCATTCCTCCAGCGCTTGCCGGCAGTCAGACACCCCCGCCCCCATCTTCTCACGAAGTTTTTTAATATCTTCAATAGAAACTTTCATTTCTTCTCCTCCTGTTCTTCCACTCTTACACTCTTAGACTCAGCAATAGCGTCCGCTACCGCCCCCACCACCAACTCCACCGACTTTACCGCATCATCATTGCCGGGAATCACATAGTCGGTCAAATTGGGATCCGCATTGCTATCCACCAATGCCACTACCGGAATTCCCATCCTAACCGCCTCTCGCACTGCCACCTCCTCCCGATGTGAATCCACCACAAACAAGGCGCTAGGTAGTTTTCCCATTTTCGCCACTCCGCCAAAAAATTTCTCCAGCTTGGCAATCTCCCTGTCAATCAAAATCTGCTCTCTCTTAGTATATTTTTTATATTCACCCTTCTCCCGCTTGTCCTTCATGTCAAACATCTTTCGAATCCGTTTCTCCATTTGAGCCCAGTTAGTCAGCAGTCCCCCGATCCAGCGCACACTCAAATACGGCATTCCCACCCGCTCGGCCGCCGCTTTCACTGTCGCCGCCGCTTGCCGCTTTGTCCCCACAAACAAAATTACTTTGCCCTCTCCCGTCAATTTTTTTACAAACTCGACCGCTTCGTCCAATCCCTTCTTTGTCTGAACCAAATCAAAAATATGGATTCCTCCCCGCTTACCGTAAATATACTTGGCCATGGCCGGGTTCCACCGCCTGGCCTGGTGTCCGAAATGTGCCCCCGCCTCCAGCAAATCTTTAAGCGTCACCTCTGCCATAACATTTACAGCCTGATCCGTTCTCCTCCCAACTTCCTCGTCCTGATTGCCTCGGCTTGAATATCCGCCAACTCCTTACCTATCCTCTCCACCTCCTTCGGTGAAACCTGTTTTAACGCCCTCATCACCACCAGCCACTCAACCGCCCTCCCCGCCAGGTCATAACTCGTGTCTCGTGGATCCAATTCAATAACAGTTGTATTGGTAATTGCCATATCTCCTTATACCTCCTCCGATGCCTTGATTAAGGAGACACCACCGGAGTGCGAAATAACAACACTAATTGTACACCCACTCCACAATCCTTACAACACTCACCCCTACGTTTACCTTCACTCCCATATTTGTTATGCTCAAGGTTATGCCCCCCTCACCAGCCTCTCCAGAAACACCTGGACAGGAAAATAAGTACCGCTCTCAGCTGGAGCAGCAGATCGGATCGGGATATGCTTCAATCCCTCCACGCTTCCGCGTCGGCGACCCCCAAAACCCGATTCCGCCCGAATACCAAGAATCGGACCGTCTTTGCGGCCTTCCCGTCATGAACGACAAAGTCCGTGACTGGCTCATCACCCGGACTGCTTCTTGCGTCACAAACAACCAAGCGGTGGTTGTCCTAGAAATCGACAGCGATCAACTCAAGGCCGCCAACACCAAAGTCGCCCGCCAGTTCGGCGACGAAGTCATCCGCTACGGCGCGGCCACCGGCGCCCGGCTCCTCGACCAAGCCCAGCTCTCCTGCCAGATAGCGGCCGTTCGCCCCGGTTCGAGTCCCGACGAAACACTTTTCTTTCTCTTCAATCCCTCCCCGGAAGATCTCAACAAAATTCCCGCCGTTCGCTCCGCCGCCAACGCAGCCAAAAAGGTCACCGTCCCGGACTTCAAAGGTAAATCGGTTGACTTCACCATCGGCAACTCCTGCGGCATCGCCTCCACTCGCGACATCCGCCATTCAGCGGTTACTACCGAAACCAAACAGCTCCTCGAGACAGGTCAGATCCGCCAGGCATCTGCCCTCCTCCACTCTCTCCAGGAACACGCCGAATCAACCACCAAAGGCATCAAGGCTCTCCATGAGCTGGGTGATATTCCCATCGAGGACCTGCTCAAATTATCTATCCGTAATCTTATGGATACAGTAGCTGAAAAATTTGGCAACACCCGTGTCAGCCCCGCAGGTCTGCGTATCATTATGATGATTACTAGCATCATCACCTCCCGATCACTTTCTGAAAAATCCTCCCAATCAGACACATCGCTCCAACCAACTATGGCCCAACTTGAATCCGAGTTAAAAGACAAAAGAGCTACCAATTCGCTAAGAAAGATCGTCACCGCCTTCAATTCTCTATTTCCCCCCCAGCTCGAGCCCCAGGTCAACAGCATACAGTAAATTTACAAACAGCATCACCACCGTCACCGGGCCGACCCCGCCCGGAACCGGCGTAAAAAAAGCCGCCTTTTTTTCCACCTCTGAATCAAAATCTCCCTTAGGGTACCCCACATCAATGGCAAATACCCCCTCTTTAACCATCTCTGGCTTGATCAACCCCGCTTGCCCCGTGCAGCTTATTATTACGTCGGCAATTTTTAATTTCTCTGGATTAAAATCCTCTCTATCCATTCCCACAGCCCCAGGCAAATTTTTTAACAACTTCCTCCCCACAAATCCCCTCGACCCAACTATCATAATATTACTGGGATTTGGGGTTTGCGAATTGAGAATTGTCAAAACCGCTCTCACCACCGCCGGCGTAAACGGCGAATCCTCCCTCAACCCATCCACATCCTTTTTTGAGTTAATAAGGTTAATTAGAAAATTAGAATTTAGATAGGGCACCTGGACCATTATCCCGTCAACACTCGCATCTGCGTTTAAATCGTTTATAAATTTGATAATTTGTGAATTATTTGTAAATTGAAAACCTGCCCGTCCGGCAGACGGGTTGTAAATTAAAAATTCCACCCCCAATCGCTCCGCCATCTTGGCTTTGAGATTCGTATACGTCATGCTCGCCAAATTCCCGGGGTCAACTATCGTCACCAGCTTCGGTCTCCTCCCCAGCTTCTCAGTCGCCGCTTGCACCTGACTTCGCAGCTTCTCCTCTATCTCCCAAGCTAATTTTTTTCCTGAAATCACCATTTATCCAAGATTCTATCAAACGCACCATTCTTTCTCCCCAGCCCTCCTTCCCCAGATTCACCGCCCACTTAATATCCTCCGGCCTCGCTCCTAGCCACAAGGCATCATTTATCCAATCGCCGCTGGTATTCTTTTCTACGGCCATCACTCAAAGGGTCTTCTTTCATACAATACCTCCACGGTAAACCTGCCTGCTCTCTCTGTCAACCCCCTGCGTCACAATCGGCTCACAACTACCGGTCGCACCACCGCCCAAATCCGGTTTGCCACCGTCAAAATCGGCGCATCACCCTCCACCCTCACCCACCCATACCGATCCGCTATCTGCAAATACACCTTGCGCACCTTATACCACTCATCGTCCTGCCCATACGGATGGCCCTCAACCATCTCCTCCCGCTTGGGCCCGTCAATATAAATAGTCACATCCGAATCCAGGGTGCCCTTATTCATCTCCTCCACTTTCTCCACAGACAGTTCCCTAGCCACCCCCCACACAATCCCCGTACCTTTATAGTTTTGCGCCACCACGGTTACTCCGGAATTCAGCCAGCTTTTCAACGTCGGCTCAAATTCCTTCCTATTCTGAGCAAACAATTTCTGCATCTCCTCTTCCGGCATTACTTCCTTTTTTCTATGCAATATGCCATCCAACTTCGGCCCCGAAGGCTGCTGATCATAAACCGGGTACCTCACTTCCCGGCTCATTATCTTATGTTCCCGCAATCTTTCCAGCAGCAGCCCGGCCTGTTTACTCTTACCTACTCCGTCCGGCCCGTAAAAAACTATAAACAATCCTTTATTCATCTCTTCGATTTTATACCAACAACGCCACCGCCACTAGTCCCACAGCAGCTAACCACCACTTGTACTTCTCCCAAAAACTCTTGTTTTCTACCGTGCCCATGCTCCTATTTTACCATCCCCTTTTTATTTCCTGCCCCAAATACTTGCGGTATTTGCCCCCACCACGCCTTTTTGACCCTGATAATGGCTTTTGTTCCTGGTATGCCCATAGGGATACTCGACCGGACTGGTCATAACCGCAAATGAGAACTGGCAGATCTTCATCCCAGGGTAAAGCGTAATCGCCAAATTGGCCAGGTTATAAATTTCCAGCGTCGCTTGACCACAAAACCCAGGATCAAAATAGCCTGCCGTTGAATGCACGATCAATCCCATCCTGCCTAAACTCGATTTTCCCTCCAGTCTCCCCACCAAATTGTCCGGCAGGCAAATTTTCTCTGTACTTGTGGCCAGCACAAACTCCCGCGGGTGCAATATTAAGGGTTTATTTTCCTCCATCACAACCTTTTTCATCAAACTTGACACGTCCTTTCTCACATCAATAATCGTCTGGCTGTGGCTGTCATACATCAGAAACTCGTTTCCCAAATGCAAGTCCACGGACGACGGCTGCACCATTTCCTTGTCAAACGGCTCGATCTTCAACTTCCCATCCCTTATCCATTTTTTAATATCCCGATCACTCAGAACCATTCCCATTTTCTACCAAATCACTCACCCGATTGCAATATAAACTATATAAACAAAGCCATCACGGCAATGGACACAGCTCCCCATCTTGACCACCACGGCACATATTCCTTCCACCCTGTTTTGTTCTCCATACTCCTATTTTACACCTCCCCGTCCACCAAAACTTATCTCTGAACCGTAATTAAATCGATGTTTACTCCATGCCGAAACCCTGCCCACCTTAAAGCCGCATATTCGGCTACACGATGCAGGTACAAAGCCTCAGAAACAGACACCCCATTTCTAATAGCATCCTCCATCTCCCGCACCGCTTCGTCATTTCCTTCAAGATCAACGGCCAAAAGTCCCAACGCCGCGGCAGGATACACTACCACCCAGGCTCTGTATATCTCCGTTCTGGAATCCACGTTGTCCACTTCGACCATTGGCAAGCGCATATCAACATACATTCCCATCTCCCTTGGCCAGAATCCACCATCGACTCTGCCTTCAGATACGCTTTCACCAATCGCACGCGCCAAAGCATTAAGACCTCTCATATCAAACTCTACTGCTTCACGAGCCACTGCTACATGAATTCCCGAGGCAATTCTTCCCCCAACATCAGAGCTCAGTTTGCGTTCAGCCCCCAATCCCAAATATTGCACCCCGTCAACACCCTTCAACGTAGGCACAAGCTGGTCCCCAATCCAGCCTAGTTGTCTTGCCATGCCCGCATTTAAACACCCTCGTCTGCTTAAATCAACTATGAGATATAGTCTCCCTATACCCTCCTTGCCTTATCCCCCATCCTTCGTCCCTCCTCAATCTCCTGGTACCAACTATCTTTAGTCCTTTTCAAAAACTGTTCACCCAAAGTTTCACCTTCGTCTGTTATCCCCATCTCCAACCTATCCAACCACTCCCCTGCCCTGTTCATTGCTTGCCTTACATCATTTGTCTCATCCAACCTGCCTGCCGCAACTTCACCTCCAATAAATCTTAATATTTCTCTGCCTGTCGTTATCCTCTTTGCCCACTCCGTCTTGCTCTTCTCAACCGCACGATACTCGTGTCTCAAGATTCCCTTCCTAACCATGGGCTCATAATCATTCATGCCTTCAGCCGCAAATTGATAATAATCCCCCGCTTCTTCACCCCTCAATCCTCTTATTTCCCTGGCCCTCTCAAGCCACAACTGATGATCAACACCCTGCGGAATCTCAAACACCCCCCACCTTCCCCCAGTCCAAAAACTCTCCAGCCTGTAACCCAGTTCTTTGGCCAACACCACCCATTTTGTAGCCGGGAAACTCAATTCCGGCAAGGTTCCACTTCGATCCAATATCTCTTTAGCCAATCCATCTTTCATGACTAAGCCCGAACCCAAAGAATCACACCTCCGAACACCGGTTACAGCTGAAATACAATCAACTACCGGCGATTCGGTGATAATCCTCGAGTGCGGCTCATAATAAATCCACCTGGAAAGGACAGTCAAATCAATGTTTTCCCCCTCACCTCTCAAGTACTCACCCAAATCTAACAAAAACCCGTCTGCCGGCCGGCGCACGCTGTCGACAACTAGTCGATCAAAATCACCATACATAACATAACCCGATCCCCCCACAGCCAATCCTTTCTCAAGCGCATTAAGATGGTTATTTTCGATAGGATTTGTCGAGAGAGTGACCCCGTCCGATTCTCTACTCACCTCAACGCCCTGCGCCATCAATATATTCACCAGATGGCGGTTATCCTGCCAAGTCAAGTCGGTGCACGACACCACGAACTTCCTAAACCTTTCTGATATCCTCCGTCCAACTCCACACGCCTCAACGGCTCTGTTCCATTCCCCAGCTGGGTCATGCAGGGTCGCAGTCAATACCACTTCGTTTAATCTAGGAACTCCCACTTTCCACCTCCTTGTTTGGCTTCGTCCAAGACGCAAAATCACACTCCGGGTACCGGCTGCAACCGTAAAAAGTGCGCCTGCTCCGAGTCCGCCGCACAATCACATCCCCCTCACTGCACTTGGGACACTTCATCCCGATTTTATTTTGGAAATTGGCTTTATATTTACACTCCGGATACCGGCTGCAGGCTACAAACCTCCCAAACCGACCTATTCTTATAACCAGATCACCCTCCTTACATTCCGGACACTTCTCCCCCGTCTTTTCCACTTCCACTTTTACTCGCAATGCCGTCTCCCCCACGTTCTTCAGCGTATCTTCAAACGGCCCGTAAAAGTCTGAAAGCACCGGCTCCCATTTCTTCTCTCCATTAGCAATCTCGTCCAACCCATACTCCATGTTCGCCGTGAATTCATAATCCACAATCTTGGGGAAATTCGTCACCAAAAAATCGTTCACCGCCACTCCCAACTCCGTCGGCTTGAATCTTTTTTCAATCTTTTCCACATATTGCCTATCCTGAATCGTCGACAGCGTCGGGGCATATGTACTCGGCCTACCGATCCCCATCTCCTCCAAGGCTTTAATCAAACTCGCGTCGTTATACCGCGCCGGCGGCTGGGTAAACTTCTGTTCTTTGACCAGATCCACAAACTCCAGCTTCTCCCCCTCACTTACATCCGGTAATCTAGCCTCATTTTCCCTCTCTCCATTCAATCTATACCAGCCCTCGAATGTTACAGTTTCCCCCTTCGCTTCCAAGCCATATTCACTTGCCTTGACTTTTATAGTCGTCATGAACCCTTCAGCTTCAGCCATCTGACAAGCCACAAACCTCTTCCAAATCATTTCATAAAGTCTTTCCTGGTCGCGATTGACTCCATCCAATCTTTCCTTCCCCACCTCTGTCGGCCTCACCGCTTCATGTGCTTCCTGGGCAACTTTGGACTTCGTCTTGTAAAAACGCGGCTTCTCCAAAGCATATTTCTTCCCATAACTGCTAACTATGAACGAACTAACCATTGTCGCCGCTTCAGCCGCAATATTCGTCGAATCAGTGCGGTGATAAGTAATATATCCCTCTTCATACAACCCCTGGGCAATCTGCATCGTCCGCTTCGCACTCCAACCTAAGCGATTGGCTGCCGCCTGCTGCAAAGTGCTGGTCGTAAACGGCGCCGGCGGCGTTCGCATAAACTCCTTTTTTTCCACCCCAACTACCACATACTCCGCCACTCTCAAATCTCTTTCCGCCTTTTCCGCTTGTTCCTGATTAGCTATTTTAGCTGCTAATTGAATCTTGAATGTTGCATCTTGAATCTTTTGCACCTCTACCCAGATTTGCCAGTACTCTTCCGATTTAAACGCTTCAATTTCCCTTTCTTTTTCCACCACCAGTCTCACCGCCACACTCTGCACTCTTCCTGCAGATAGTCCTCGTCTGACCTTTTTCCATAGTAATGGCGATAATTTGTACCCAACCAGTCTATCCAATACCCGGCGGGCTTGCTGAGCGTCCACCAGCTGCATATCTACCGCCCGCGGGCTTTTTAGCGCTCCCTCTATCGCATGCTGAGTAATCTCATGAAACACAATCCTCTCAAATTTCGGTCTCTGAGACTTGGAACTTGAGGTTTTAAGCATTTCTTGGACATGAAACGCGATAGCTTCTCCCTCCCGATCCGGATCCGTCGCCAGATATATACTCTTCGCGCCGTCGCTCAACTTCTTAATTTCCTGCACTTTATCCTCCTGCTTCTTTGTCATCACATACTCTGGCTCAAATTTACCGTCATCGATCTTTATTCCCATTTTCTTCTGCGGCAAATCCCGAACGTGCCCCATCGTCGCCTCAATAACATAATCCTGGCCCAAAAACCGAGCCAGAGTCCTTGCCTTGGTGGGCGACTCCACAATCACCAAATTCATGCCCTCAACCATCCCACAACTCTACCACCTCCGTCAAGAACTACTCTCCTTGTCCTCTTATCGACCCGTACGGATACCTGTCCTCAACTCCGAAATATTCAGCAAATATCTTGCGCACTACCGGCGCGGCCACATCGGACCCCTCACCCCCGCCCTCAATCACCACCGTGGCCGAAATTTCCGGATTGTCTGCCGGCGCGTAAGCCGTCAGCCAGCCGTGCGTCCTAAGCACACCCGTTTCGGCCACATATTCCGCCGTCCCGGTTTTGCAAGCAATCACCGGCAGTGATTGGCCTTCCGAAGCCTTGGCGAAGGAGGCCGACCCCCTATTAACAAGTGCCGCCTCATTCCAGTCAAAAAAAGGAAATGCCGTCCCCCCGGGACTGCACGCCCCCACCATTCCCTTTTTTATAATTTCCAAGATCTCGCCTGAAATTTGCACATCAAAACATTGATCATTATTTGAAACCAGGTGCGGTTTGCATTTTCTCCCTCCATTTGCCAAGGTATTAGTCATCACGTTAATCTGTAGCGGTGTGGCCAGCGTATCCTCCTGCCCGATAGCCAAATGATACGTATTCCCGAGATACCAACCCTTCTCAGTCGGCTCCGGTAACCAGCCCGGACTCTCACCTGCCAAATCTACTTCCGTCTTTTCCCCCAATCCCAGCTTCCTGGCCCATTCCACGATTTTCCCCGGCCCGGTAAGTTCCCCGATTTTGTAAAAAAATGTATCCGTAGACCTGGTTATCGCCCTCGAAAAACCCACAACTCCCTCCATCCCTCCCCGCTTGGTAAAGTACCAATTCGTATATTTGTAAGGGCCAACAATAATAATCCCCGAATCATTATATGTATAACGGGGTTCAACCTTGCCCGATTCAATAGCCGCTATTGTTGTGATCATTTTAAACGTCGACCCCGGTGCGTACGCCCCCGATATCGCCCGATTAAAAAACGGCAGGTCCTCTTGACTACTAAGTACATCAAACTTTGCACTAACTTCATTTGGATCAAAGCTGGGACTGCTCACCAGCGCCAGCACCTCACCGTTTCTCGGGTCAGACACCACCACCCCCGCTTTTTTTTCCTTCACGGCCGTATAAGCCGCGTCTTGCAATCCGCCATCCAAAGTCACTTGCACATCTTTCCCCGCAATTGGTTCCTTTCGTCCCATCCTTCTTACCACTTCTCCCTGGGTATCCACCTCTACTATTAAGCCTCCGTCAATCCCCTTCAAAACACTTTCGTACTGCTCCTCCAATCCCGTCCGGCCAACCAAGCTCCCGGCATGGTACTTGCCGCCCTGCGTTAATAGCCCTACCTCATCTTCCTTCACTTGGCCCAAATATCCGATCACATGCGCGGAAGTTTCACTTCCCGGCGTCATCACCCCCCCCTTTCTGTCCACAATCTTCCCTCTGGGCGCCGGCAGTACAATTTGCTTTATCCGATTCTCATCCGCCAATACCCGAAATCTCTCCCCCTGAATCAGCTGCAAGTCAACGAGTCTCACAACCAGCGTTCCTATTGCCAGCACTACTCCCAGCCAAATAAGCCACCCCCGCCGGAAATCCCTCTGTCCCTCCTCCTTAATTCGACTCCTGGCTGCCGCCATATCTTTCACCACAAAATCCCCAAAACTCACCCCCGGACGAAACTTCTTCATAATTAGATCAATTCTATCTCAACCCTCCAACCACCTTCACTCTCCCCAAGAGTTTAGCATCATCCAAGACTCTCCCGCACCCCCGAACCACAGCAGTCATCGGGTCCTCCGTCACAAACACCGGCACCCGTGTCTCCTCGCTCATCATCCGGTCAAACCCTGCGATCAAACTCCCTCCGCCGCACATGACTATTCCCCGCTCCAGTATGTCTCCGACGAGCTCCGGCGGCGTTTCCTCAATCAAGTCTGCCACCATCGAGACAATTTCCCGCAGTACCGGCATTAGCGCCTCCCGTACTTCAGTCGAGGAAATCTTTATGGATTTGGGTAAGCCCGACTCGATATCCCTCCCCCGAATCACCATAAACTTAACCCCTTTACTCCCACTCTCTTCTTCTCCTCCCACGGCCTCAAACGCCTTCATGTGCGCATTCCCCAGCGTAATTTTTATATCTTCAGCCGTTCGTTCCCCCACCAGCACGTTGTATTTCAAGCGCATGTAGTGCACCACCGCCTCATCCAGCTCGTCACCGGCCACCCGAATAGACTTATTGGCCACAATCCCGCCCAAAGAAATTACCGCCATTTCCGTCGTCCCCCCGCCAACATCCACCACCATCACCCCTCCCGCTCCATCGATGGGCAAACCCGCTCCAATCGCCGCCGCCATCGGCTCCTCGATCAAGTAGCACTGTCTCGCTCCTGCAGATAGCGCCGCTTCCTGCACCGCCCGCCGCTCCACCTCTGTCACTCCCGAGGGAATTCCCACCACCACCCGGGGCTTGGGTATCCGCGGGATGGCCTTACCCGACTCATGTACCTGCAAAATATAGTGTTTGAGCATCACCTCGGTAGCGTCAAAATCCGCAATCACCCCGTCTTTCAACGGCCGCACCACCTCAATTGTCGCCGGCGATCTACCCAACATTTTCTTGGCTTCTTCCCCAATCGCCAAAATCTGTCCGGTCTTCCGATGCCTAGCCACCACCGAAGCTTCCCGGATCAATATCCCCTTGCCCTTGACATATACCAATGTGTTCGCAGTCCCCAAATCAATCCCCACGTCATGAGAGAGGAGACTAAATAGATAATCAAGCATCGCTCCCGCAATATAGATCCTTATCCCAATCTATTCAACTACTATCTTCATCCAGCTTCCTCAACAAAACCTCCGCCTCCACTTCACCAACTTCTTCAATCCCCATTTTCTTAAACAAACCCTCAGGAATTAACAAAACTTCCCGTTCATCAACCCCAAACCTTCGCCCCATCGGCTTAATTCCATATCTTATCAGTACATTTTCATCCGGAGCATTACAAGTGTAATGAATCACACCCGATTCAGTTCTTGACGTACCTTGGGGCCGACCATCTTGTCCTCGTCCAAACTCCATTCCCAAATTTTACACTATTTTCTAGCTCCCCTCGCCACCCTCTGTTCCTCAGTCAGACCTCCCTCTTGACCTTCCAATCCATATATCTCTTTATACCTCAACCACTGTCCCATCAGTAACCTAATTTGTTTACCGGTCATCCCCTGCCCATAATCACCTTCTACCCCAAGTTGTCGCCTGGACTCTTCCCAAAGCAAACTCCACAATTCAGCCTCATCCACACGGACATTATAACTTACATGGCTTCGAATACAACCAGATTCATAAAATAGCACCCATAGTATAATTAAAGGTATGATTCCCGAAGCTGGACTTCCCGATTACGTCGCCCGCCAGGGTGGCATGCCCACTGTAGAAACCCGCGGCAAATTGACCATTATTATCCACGATTACCCGAGCGGGGGCGGTCTAGTCGTTACCAGCCATCACTCGGTAGAACATTACGGCACGGCTATTCTCCAGGGCGACAATGCTCTAAGGTTATTTCTAGTCGCTTTGCTCAGAGAATTCCACGGTGATCCGTGCGAGAGACAAAGTTTGACAAATGGCGGCCACCCTTACGATCGTTTCTAAATAACTTGACATATCCTATAGTCTATAGGATAATAGTGACATGGATATCGATCGCTTGGGCCGAATATCAGGAGAAATTGTTGGATGGTTTATAGTCGCGGTCGCAATCTATCGTGCCGCCGCTGTTTATCTCGATCCAAACACCCCCGATAAGGCTCTGGTTGCCTGTACAGCCCTCCCCGTAGCCGCTCTCGGCCTGGCAATTGCCATCGCCGGCCGCACAGTCAACTCCCAGTCCAACTAAAGTCTCCCGTGCTAAACTAGTCTTCATGTCCGCTCCTGCCAAACTCATCAGGTGGACCTTTTACGCGCTCTTCTTCGCCGTCCCTCTCATCTTTCTTCCCAACACCTCCGAGCTCTTCGAATTCAATAAAATCATCCTCACCTATATCCTAACCACAGTCATCGCCGCCGCCTGGGCTATCGACTGCATTCTCCAAAAACGCCTCGTTTTCAAACGCACCCTCCTTGACTGGCCGCTTCTTATATTCTTAATATCTCAATTTCTTAGTCTCTGGTTCTCTATCTCTCCCCATGTCTCCTGGCACGGATACTACTCCCGCTGGAACGGCGGCCTTGTTTCCCTCATCGCCTATTCCATCCTTTACTGGTCTTACGTTACCTATATGGACCATAAGTCTACCCTTCGCACCTTACACATCGCAGTTGGCACGGCCATACTCATTTCACTCTGGGGCATCGCCGAACACTTCGGTATTGACGCCCACAGGTGGGTTCAAGATGTGGCCACCCGCGTCTTCTCTACGCTTGGCCAACCCAACTGGCTCGCGGCATACTTAGTCGCCCTCATCTTCATCCCCACAACCCAAATCTTAACCACCCAGAAACCCTTTAAACTTATACTCTTATACTCTTATACTCTTATACTCTTTCTTACCCTTCTTTACACCAAATCCCGCTCCGGCCTTCTGGCATTCGGCATCTCCTCCGTAGTATTTTGGACGATTTATTTCTTTCGTTTAGGCCAATTAGAAATTAGGTCAATTAGAAATTTTGCCCTAGTCTCTGGGTTAATCATCCTTCTCACTCTAGTTACCTCCAATCCCATCTCCGAAATCATCTTCACAAAAACCGTTGCCCCACCTGCCGATAAAGTCCAAGGTCCCGCTTTGGAAGTCGGCGGCACCGAATCCGCAAATATTAGAAAAATTGTCTGGACGGGTGCCGTTCGCATCTGGCGATCCAGCACCAAGAATTTCTTTTTGGGAACCGGTCCGGAAACCTTCGCCTTCGCCTACTACTCCCACCGCCCCCTCGAGCACAATTCCACTTCTGAGTGGGAACTTCTTTACAACAAAGCCCACAACGAATTCCTCAACTACCTCTCCAATACCGGCTTGCTGGGACTACTTTCCTACCTAGTCCTTCTCGGATTCATGTCTTGGGTCTTCATCAAAAATTTTAGAAATTCGAACTTAGCTCTTGCGTTATTCTGTGGTTGGTTGTCACTTTCAGTGACAAACTTCTGGGGCTTCTCCGTCGTCATCACTCAAATCTTCCTTTTCCTCTTCCCCGCCATGGCCTCCTCCCTAAATCAAGAAAGTTCAAAAACTACCCAGTACAAGCCTAGCAGAATTTCTTCTATCCAATGGCTCCTTCTTTTCATCTCCAGCTCTTCTGCTCTTTTCCTCTTCTACTCTATAATCCGCTACTTTGTAGCGGACGTGAAACTTGCCTCGGGTCAATACAGCATGCGCGCCTTTTCTACCACCCAAGACCCCCAATATCTAATCGATTCTTACCAAAGCCTCTCCCAAGCGTACAATCTAAACTCCTCGGAGCCAGCTATCTCCTCCGACCTCTCTCTAGCCTCTGCCTTCATGGCCGTCTCCCTGCCCGCCTCTGCCTCCGCCGAAGTCAGTCACTTCACCCAAATCGCCCTCGCATCATCCCAGGCTTCCATTCTAGGAAACCCCCGCCATCCCAACTATTTCAAAACCCGCTCCCGCATGTTTCTCATCTTCGCCGCCGCCGACCCCAAATATTATACGTCCGCCGATGAAGCTTTGGCCCAAGCGGCTCTTATCTCTCCCACCGACCCCCGCATCCCCTTCAACCGCGGCCTCATTGCCCTGTATGCCGGCCGGCCCAACGACGCCGACAGGTTTTTTGACCAAACTCTCCGACTTCGTCCTGCCTTCGCCCCCCAAGTCCAGTCCCAGCTTTCCCAATTCGCCTCCTCCTCTGCTAAAATTGGGCCATGACCGCGATCGTCACCGTCCCCAACCCGGTTCTGCGTGCCCCAACTAAGCCCATAACCCATCTCGACAAACGAGTACTAGATATCATCGAACACATGACTTCTGCGCTTAAAAACGCCAAAGATCCAGAGGGCGTCGGCTTGGCCGCTCCCCAAATCGGCATATCCCTGCGCATTTTCCTCATGCGCCCCCTGCCGGACAAAACCATCACCGTTTTTATAAACCCCGAAATCACAAAATTCTCCCAAAGACAGCAATCGCCCACCAAAAACAAAGGCGTCTACGAAGGTTGCCTCTCTCTCCCCAACCACTACGCCCCCGTAACCCGGGCCATGTCGGTAACTGTCAGGTACGAAACACCGGCAAAGCCTGGCCAAAGCGAGACGAAGCTTGTTGAAAAAACCTCAACTTTTTCCGGCTTCCCCGCCCACATCATCCAGCACGAAGTTGACCACCTAAACGGCCTCCTCTTCATCGACCGCGTTCTCCAGCAAAATGTTAAACTATACCGGGTACAAAACAAATCCTGGCACGAAATATCCATATGAGAGACAAAGTTTGGCACGAACAAAGTTGGCAATCCAGGCTTAAAAGTCAGCAGGAAGCCAGGTCTGCCAAATTTGCTTCGCATCAGGAAAAACCGAACCAGCAAGTTGGAATAACTTTCGAAATTAAAGACGACGGCTCCGTCGTCGCTCACGTCCCAGCAGGGACTTCTGTAAACCAGCTTGCCAACGACGTAGCGGACAAATTCTTCCAAAATCCCCAAGCCACCCTGGACCAGCGCGTGGCCTGCGCCCAAGCAACCCTTGCCGAACATCCCGACCTCCCCCAGCTTCCAAATGGCGAAAGAGGATTTGCCAAGGATCAAGACGTCACCCTTTCTCCCCAGGCATGCGTTCTGGGCCTAATGCCAGACATGTCCCAAGCTGTGGCTGCCCTCCAGCCCGCACCCGACCAAACCCTCAACAACCAGCCGCCAGAAAACCGACTCGACTTCTACTTCAACTTGGGGATTGCCGTAGTAGGAATCTTGGTCCTTGGTAAGTTCGCCAAGTGGGTTTACGACATCCGCCACCACCCCGCCTCCTCCCCCGAAGTTCCCGCCCCCAAACCCCTTACCCAACTCCCCACAAATCCAGAACCGGACAGCCTGGCCCAAATGACCCAAACGATGGCCGGCCTGTCCGGCCATCTGAGAAGAGAAAGACGGGCGCAGAAACAAGAAACCGAACACCTGCGGCGTCAGCAAGAACAAGAACAGGCCTCCAAAAGACGACAGGAAGCAGATAGGCAGGCCACTGTCGAACGTGACCGCCAAAAAGCTCCCCCCTTATTTTCCACAGGGCCGGTAATCGACGCAGCCAGTCCATTCGCACTCCAAGAAATAATGGCCTCAGCTGGCGGAGCCGGCAAAAGACCTGTCAACCTACCTGATGATCCCTCGATAGCCTCTAGCACCATTGAAAGCATAGTTGCCGACCTAGGGTTGCAGCCGCTCTCCCCAGAAGAGTTAGATGCTTTGGCCCGCGCGCAAGGCCCTCTTGCCCTCGGTACATTGAATGAGGGGCCCGTTAGGGTGGGTAGGTTAAAACCCGGTCAGCGCTTCCTGCTCAGGGGAGACGCGCAAATCATAGTCGAAGCCGATTTATCAGATCAATCCTAGATCCCTCAGGGTATTTGCCAAAGTTTGCTTCTCTTCCGACGTCATATCTTTGAGCACCTGTTCAATTCCTAAGACAAGGCCCCTCGCCATCCCTTCTACTCCACCCGGGCTCATCGCAATCTCAATCAAGTCCGAATCTTCCCTTAACACCTGACCGCCCGATCTGTGGACTCCTAATTTCACCTGACCCGCCAAACGCTGTTGGCCCTGGAGAAGTAATCCCTCTTCCCTCACCGCTTTCAGCAGTCTAGCTCCCTCCTCCGGACTCAAACTACCCAAGTCTCCAGAAGTCAAGCCTGCCCTCTTCAAGCAGTGGTTAAGTTGACCCTCCACGATCGCTCCCTGCAGCACGGCCGCCGCCGCCTCAACTGGATGTTTCGCCACGAAACCAACTACCTCCAATCTTCTCTCCAACCCTTTCAAACTATCCACCAAATTCATAACAATATTATAGGATACTTTTCCAATTCAGTCAAGGCTGCTTAAACAGCGGGGGCTCTGCCCCTCGCGCCAATTTCTGCTCCTCCAGATTTAACGCGCACACACACCAAGGAGGAAGACTCTCCCCCACGGCCACCGCACACTGCTTCAACACTCTGCATACGGGAAACGAGCAACCCCTCACCCTCCCCGCCAAACCAGCCTTATCCAAAAGCGACTCATTTAATTTTATCCACTGATCGTACATCTCGGCTACAGTTTGAGGATTGTCTTCCTCCATTCGCACATTTTACACTACCTTCCCCAAATTCGCTGACCAAAGCTTAGTTCCTTAGTCGTCCGCATAAATAACTGGCCTCTTAACCCGTCAAACCATTCCTGCCCCATCTCCCCGATAACTTCTTGAGGAATAGAATTTATCACCCTCCCCAGCTCCAAAAACTTTCTATAGTGATCCGCAAACCCCCCCTTCCCGCCAGGAAAAACCGACCGCATTTCGTCAACTATCCTTGTTATCTCTTGCTGACGGTTATCACTAATTCCCGAGTTCTTCCACTCCGCCTCAAAAAAACTTGGGTCTTCACCTCTCTCCACCGCAACCAGCAACAAAAGTGACCTGTCCGCTTCAGTATCCAACCTCCCCCTTAGCCCCAAAACATTAGGCATATCACTCCAATATTCCAAGACAGTAGCAGCAAACGTCATTATATACTCACGAGACGTCCTTCCTAGCGGCTGCCATTTTGGCTCTCTCTCCATCCTCATCACCGCCTCTTCATGATACTTCCACATCGACGAAATTTCTCCACCCACCGCCATGTCCGCCTCTCTCAACCCCTCGATCAAACCCACTAAATACTGCCTATCACCCTTAGCTACTCCACCCACTCCCCGCACACAAAAGTTGTCCACAACCGACCGGTTGTCCAAATAAAACTGGGTCCCGAACATTTTGTAAATTCCCTGTCCTTGATCCAGAATATTCCTCTTGTCCTTCACCGCCATCTTGTAGGGAAATTCTTCATACCCATGGGCAGACACCGCAATCCCGGCAAATCTGGCCACCAAGTCCATTGTGTTTTCCCAACCCTGGCCATAACCTTCGGAGCCAACTATATCCCTTATTCGATTATTGCTAAGAATAGTCGCCATTACTTCCCGCGTCAGCACCCCGCTCATCGTCTCGTGCATTCCCAGCATAAACGTGTCCTTTCCCCCAATTACAGCGTATTTACTGACGTCATGCAAAGCCGCCAGCGCCCGCAAAAAACCCGACGCATTACCTTGTTCGGCTGCTTCCACCACCTCTCTCACGTGCCCCCCTGGTCCAGCCACTGCCCGCTTTACCCGCTCCTCACTTACCCCCAGCTGTCGCAACCTCTCTTCCCCAAACTCATAAGCTGCCTCCACCATTTCATCAGCCACTCCAGCCTCTTCAAAAGCGGTTAAAAATCCCGTCACCTTCGCCGCTTCTCCCCTCCCAAATCTGGTCTGTATCAGTTCCTGCCGCTTTTTCCAGATATGGGTTTCCTTGAGCGTCTTTACTGCCCTCCCCGGGTCTGTGGATATTAACCCTTCCGCTTCCAAGACCACCATTTCCGGATTATTTCCCACCTCCCACAACTTCTCACCCAAAAACCTCCTCCTCAAATCCCCATACACCGCCTGCCCCAGGCTTTCCCCCTGATCCCTCTCCGTAAATCCATCTCGCCCTGCCATGACCCAATTTTACAGCCAAGACCCACGAATTCTCAACCCTCATCCCACCCCGCACCAACCCCAAAGCCAAATACCCCCCTCCATTTATAATATAATTTCCCCATGAACTCTCTCGTCCTTTTCGGCTCCTCACCCTTCTCCGTCATAGTCCTCGAAAAAATCTTAAACTCTTCAACTCTTCAACTCTCCCGCTCTGCAATTGTCACCACTCCAGATCAGCCCGCCGGCCGGCACCTGAAACTCACCCCCAACCCCGTCAAAGCTCTCGCTCAACAGCACAATATTTTAGTCATCGAATCATTGGGCGATTTAATTTCAAATTTTAAATTTCAAACTTCAAATTCATTAGGTTTAGTCGCCGCTTACGGTAAAATCATCCCCCAATCCGTTCTAAACCTCTTTCACGGACGAATCTATAACATCCACCCCTCCCTCCTTCCTAAATATCGCGGCCCCTCACCCCTTCAGCAGCAAATTCTAGATGGAATTACAGACACGGGTGTCACCATCATTCAACTTGACGCATTAATGGATCATGGTCCCATCGTCGCCGTCGCCAAAGACACCATCCATCCCGACGACACCTGGCTCACCCTTGGCAACCGTTTATTCGCCAAAGGCGCAGAGTTGTTCATTGAAAATTATTTGGAATTTAAAAATTGTAAACTAAAGATTCAAGACGACTCTCTCGCCACCTACACCAAAAAACTCACCCGCCAATCCGGGTTCTTACCCTGGAAAGAATTTAACTATCAGCTAAAAGCTGCCAGCAATCAGCTCTATCGAATGCATCGTGGATTCGCAGGTTGGCCGGGAATTTGGTCTATCGACCCGTCCGGCTCCAGAGTCAAACTTGTATCCTTAAATCCAGTTTTGGTACAATACGCAGGCCACAAACCTCAAACATATGTCCCTAGTTGAAGTAAACAAACTCATTGGCAACCTTACTGTAAACCGGCCGCCCTATCCCTCCTTCCGAGCTGATCTCCCAAAACATCTTCCTCCGGGACTCGACCCCAAGGAAACCCAAGCCGTCCAGGACTGTGCCAAATCATCTGAAACACTCGCCGATTTTTCTACCTGCATCGAAGGTAAACTCAAGCCGCCGCAGCCGCCGCAGAAACCCTAACCTCACTTTTGACCCGCCTGCCGACAGGCAGGTTTTTGACCTTCCTTAAGCACTTCGTACACAACTTCACGCCCATGTATTTGTGCAAATTAGGCCGGAACACTCTCTTAGTCTTTGGCGCCCGCTTTTTCCACCTGCCCCCGGCCACTCCCCGACCATGCCGGCCGGTTTGCCCGTACTGGGTCCGCCTCCCGCAATTGTCACACCTATATGCCATATGATGTACAATTCTAACATGCTCGACCTTCTCTTCACCAGCCCCCCGGCTTTTGCCTTAATCTTTGGCGGCATTATCATCGCCATCGGCATTCACGAAGCCGCCCACTGCTTCATGGCAGATAGACTTGGCGACCCCACCCCCAGGGCTTTGGGCCGCCTCACCCTAAATCCCATCGCCCACCTCGATCCCTTAGGCACCCTGGTCATTCTGGTCACCGGAGCTTTCGGCTGGGGCAAACCCGCCCCCTTTGACCCCTACAATCTCCAAAATCCCCGCCGCGACACGGCTTTAATCGCCCTCGCCGGCCCCGCCTCCAATATTCTCCTGGCCGTCCTTCTGTCTTTTCTCTTCCGCCTTGTTCCCCCTCCCTATCAGCTAACAGCTATCAGCTACTCCCTGATCGCCCTAAATATTAACCTAGCTTTATTTAACCTCCTCCCCGTCCCCCCTCTTGACGGCTCCAAAATATTCCTGCGCACCAACCCCTGGAAAAACCGAAACAATCTTCTTCTCTTACTCTTAATCCTGTTCCCCCTCTTTGGCGGCCACTCTATCGCGTCCCTCATCATCTCCCCCCTCTCCCGCCTCTTCCTCTCTTTACTTCTCCCCAACTAACCTGTTACTATCTTTCTATGTTCAACCGCCCTGGCGCCCCAAGCGAACCCCTCCCCCTCGACGAAAATACTGCTAAAATTGCAATAGACCAACTGCGTGGCAGACAAGCCTCGTTACCAAAGGCCGCCGAAGCGGTACAAGCCGAAACTGCACTGGAACAAATTAGATCGACCCTCTTAAGGGGCGGTGGAGACCCCGCCAGACCACCAACAATAGCCGAAGTCGCCTCAGCCCAACTCCATCAGACTGGTCCCGATACCAGAGGTCAATCGACAACAGGCGTCGGCCTGGAAGAAAGAAGAGCGGCTCACGTCCAGGCCTCTCTGGGAACCCAGCCAAAATTATATGTCACACCCTCCGCACATAAGGAAGCAATGGCTCAACATGCGTTACGGAATCTCAAGGGTAAGTAAAGCCAAAAAACCCACTTGACTCCCTGGTATAATTAAAGTGTCCTGCTAAGAAGGATAGCGGAGGACATTTTCCTCGACTATTTTTCCCGAGTCGGGCTTGCGCAATGTTCCGAAAGTTCAAACTTTCGGGAAAGTTCTTGCTTCAGATGTGTTGCAAGGCAGCTTGCCCACCTAACTTGGACTTGGGGAAAACCCCCCGCTTCCTCATTGGCGGGATTTTTGGTGCTAAAATTACATTGACGCCATCCTAGCTCAATGGTAGAGCAACGGTTTTGTAAACCGTAGGTTCGGGGTCCGATCCCCCGGGATGGCTCCAAAATAATGTAAAATCACCCCACGCCGGGATACTCAAGTGGTCTACGAGGTCAGACTGTAAATCTGATGCCTTCGGGCTTCCCAGGTTCGAATCCTGGTCCCGGCACAAAGAGCAGGATTCAGTGTCCGGCTGTGCCGGACCGTCATCCTGGTCCCGGCACCTGCCCCTAATCCCACTTCCCCCCTCTTTCTCCAAACATGCTAAAATCAAGCATCATGTCAGACCTCAACGAGACTAATCCCCAAATCGATATTACAATCCAAGCGGCCGCAAATGAGCACAAAATAACCTTCAATCCCCAACATGCTGATTACATCCCCATAGCTCTTGCCATGGCCGCCTTCAACCGAGCCGGGGTAGCCCCACTCAGTTATATAACCGGATACACAGACTACCGATCAGAAATTACAGCCAGAAAAGCAGAAGAACTAATCGAGCAAACCGCCGACAAACGAAGCGGCCAGTTTTTTTTCCTCGATTACGCACTCGGTAAAGATGTAAAAACCGGAGCCAGAAAAAACCCAGATGGCACTATAACTTTGATCGATCGGAGTGGAAAACCAATATCAGCCGGGAAAGCCCGCTTGATTGTCAAATCGGCCGCTTTTCTGCTGGAAGAACTCCTGGACGAGAGCCAAGTCCAAACCGTTAAGAGTGTCGAAAAAGTGATTGACGCGGTCAACGCTCCTCCCAGTAAAACCGCCCCTCCGGTTGTAGCTGTATATGTAGACACCTACCTTGATCAGATCAATCCAAATTATTTAATTTTCCGTGATCCCCAACGTTTTTCCCGATTCGAAGCCGTCCTTAGCATCTTACGAAAACATGACCCCAAAGACGATCCCCACAGAATGGCCCTGTTCGAAGAATTAAAAGACTTAGCCAAGTCAGACGTAGAGCCCGGGAACCTAGCTTGGGTATTCAAAAATGGCGTCTGGGCCGTCACCCCCGAAGAACTGCTTGAAGATGAGCTGCAGACCAGGCTTCAGGAGGAAGATGCCGACTGGTTCCAGGCGCAACGAGACCACTTCCAATCTTGGGAATAGTGTAAAATTTTCCAAAGCCGCCTGGGTAGTTCAGTGGCAGAACGCATTCTTGGTAAGAATGAAGTCGGGAGTCCAATTCTCCCCCCAGGCTCCAATATTTCTTCCTCTTGACTCAATTATCAATCATAAGGTAGCATTACTGCATGGATCCCAACTCGGCCAATCTCAAATGCGACAACTGCGGCGAAGTAACATTGGCCGACGGCCGCAAAGTTTGGGTTTGCGAACACTGCGGCAATGAGAACCAGCCCCAGACTCTTCCCGTAGACATGACTATGTCGGACATGAACATGGATATGTCTGCTCCAGCCTCACCCGCCACCGCGCCCTCACCTGTCCCCGAACCAGCCGGACCTTCCACCATGCCCAATACGACCCCGCCCATGCCCCCTACAGCCGCTCCAATGGCCGATGTTCCAACAATGCCATCAATGCCCCCCATGCCATCTATGCCCGCTCAGCCAGCCCCGTCTTCCCCCGCTTCCACCTCCCCGCTTCCAGTCAATCCGGATCAAGTCGTTCTGTAATCATTGCGTCGCACCGATATATCCCTTAAAATCAACCTATGGCCAAAAAAGGCGCCCGTCAGGCTTTCGCTCTAATCTGTTCGGTCTGTAAGTCTCAAAACTACATCACCGAAAAAAACAAAGTCAACACTCCGGATAAAATCGAGTTAAAGAAGTACTGCCGCCGCTGTAAAAAGCACACGTTACACAAAGAAACGAGCAAACTGAAATAACTCAACCTGCCCGCAAATGCTAAAGCATCAGCTTTTGCAGGCGGGGGAATCCTCAAAACTTAAGTAACCTTATTGCTTCTTCCCAGCTCAAACATCGCCATCGCCCACACTTTTTCCTCCGGCTCATGCCACTGTCCGTCCGTCCCTTCGACCAAATATTTCCTCTTGCCATATTCCATCACCCGTTTGATCTTAACCAGCCTCCCGCCCCGATCCATCCCCACCACAAACTCGGCACCTTTGTTGAACCGCTCGTCCAGAGCCTTCCTCACCCGATTGGCATCCTGATAACTATTTACCAGAAACGCTACCATTCTATCCAGCTCATCTCCGCCTCCACCTAGATTTGTCACATACCCCAAGGTCTTTTTAAACTTCCCCATCGGCATACTCGCTTCTTTATATCCCAAAAAACGGCACCAGTCAACCCGTACTCGCCAACCAAAACGCCGCCGCCCACAAAGGATGATCCAACTCAAATCTTCCAGACCTATTTTCAATCCACCATTGACCCGTATCATCCCTAACCATTTTTGCTTCTCCCCCGCCTCTATCCTGCACGTCTATTCCCCACGTCCCCACCAAATCTGCTTCAGCGTTCACCATCCCAATTGCTCCTTCGATCGACCTCCTCCCTCCCATCAAAATCTCTCTCAGTTTCTCGTCCACCGGACCCGCCCCTCCATCCAACGTGGCCAAATACTCCCTTATTTCTGCTACAGAAACCGGCACCTTAATTTCTTATACCCCCTTTCTTCCTTCAAAGCAATCCCCACTTCCAGCGTGTTAAAATTAGGCCGTAGGGGCGTCGTTCAACGGCAGGACGACGGTCTCCAAAACCGTTAATGGAGGTCCGATTCCTCCCGCCCCTGCAAAATACCCAAAATAAGAACGTAACCCCACCCTAGCTCTTCTTACAAAACAGAT
>Ga0209342_10000161_pt1 | contig 71974 bp, 68 predicted proteins | sample RifCSP16_2_FD_184023 | JGI IMG/M metagenome (GOLD analysis project Ga0209342, IMG submission 184023) | Soil microbial communities from Rifle, Colorado - Rifle CSP2_sed 16_2 (SPAdes) (version 2) | ecosystem: Environmental > Terrestrial > Deep subsurface > Rock core/Sediment | place: Rifle... | reverse complement strand
TGAACAAACTTGGCTATCTTATACTATCTTTGAGCAATGTGGTCAGATGGATGACATCAAATCTAACAGAAAAAGTAAAGGATACTCCATCAATAGTTGTTGACCTTTATAATGGTTTCCCGGCAAGCAGTATAATCTACAATGGTAACAGTGTGGCAGGAGTCAGAGTAGACAGCACAGGTATTAACGAAGGCGATAACTGTTATGCCAGGGTCACTATCTTTGGAGATAAAGGGTTTATTTCCCGCGATATCATAACAAAGTTTAATCTTGCACAGACATCACAAAAGTGGGCAGTTGGAGTAAAGGAAGTCTGGGAAACGGAAAAAGACCTTTCCGGAAAGGTGTGGCATACAATAGGATATCCGCTTCTTGAAGGGAGCTTCGGCGGCGGTTTCATATACGGATTAAAGGATAAAAAGGTAGCCATAGGCATGATAGTCGGTCTTGATTCAGAAAACCCCGCACTTCATCCCCCCCAAATACTGCAGGCATTTAAAAAACACCCATGGGTACAGGAGATGATAAAGGGAGGCAAGCTCTTAAAGTACGGTGCGTCTATAATCCCTGAAGGCGGCCATTATTCGCTTCCGAAAGAATTTGCAGTTGATGGGGCGATAATAATAGGGGATGCACTGGGGGTATTAGACCTTAAAGGTTTTTCAGGGGTTGATAAGGCAATGGAAAGCGGTATAACAGCCGGTGAGATTGTTTTTGAAGCATTACAAAAGAAAGATTTTTCAACTGGGACATTGGGACAGTTTAAGCAAAAACTGATGGATGGGTGGGTTGGAAAAGAGCTCAAGTCTTCCCGCTACTACCGTTACGCATTTCACAAGAACAAAAAGCTTTTCAGCAATTATCTGCCGAACTTTTTAAAAGGGCTGGATAATTATAGCCTGTTTATCGGTTTTATAAACACATTTTTGAGTAATCCGATTGACACTATTAGCTCTGTTATAAATCTAAAGAGAATGATGTCTGGAAAAACTGATATTGGACCTGTGAAATGGCAAGAAGACCGAACATACAGCAGGGCAGACTACAAGGTTGAGGCGATGGCTGAGGTGAAAGGTTTCAGCAAGAATACAATTTATTCCACAGCAGATTTGGTGTTCTATGCGTTTACCCATTATCATCACGGCAACAGACATATAGATGAATTCAACGCCGATGTTTGCAGACAATGCATACAGAAATACCATACATATCACAACGAAGTGCCATGCGTTGGAGACTGCACAGCAGAAGTTCACGAAGTGAGGCTTAAGGATAATAAATATTTTCATTTTATGAATCTGGAGAATTGTGTCCAGTGCTGCACATGTGAAATAGTCTGCCCGGAAAAGAATCTGAAGGTTAACCCTGCGGAGCATGGAAGCGGACCAGATTTCTTCGGGCTGTAGAAATTATTAAAAATCAATAAAACTCTCATTTTGACTTGTAACTTTAAAGTTTTTGCAACAGACTCTAAAATGATTACAAAAAAGTTTCTCTTTTTAATTTTATTCATAATATCTATATTGAGTAATCTCCATGCCGAATCTATTAAAAAGGTTAATTATATTGAGAGTTCTTCTGATGATACGCTGATTATTATAAAGAATGAGGAATGGAGAAATGTTGACATTGGTCTAAATTTTAAAACTATCAGATTGACAAGAGGGAAAGGGAAACTGAATATCGTCATCAAACTCTTAAAAATTGAACCCGAATTAATTGGGACAAGGGTTATCTACAATCCAGAAGTTCCTGCTATAAATTTGAAAAGTATTGCTGAAAAAAACGGGGCAATTGCCGCTATAAATGGAAGTTTTTTTGATATAAATGGAAAACCCCTCGGCCTCCTCATAAGCGATGGTCAAACTATAAATGGTAAAATAGCCACACATTTCCTCTATTCAGGAATATTTTATGTAAAAGATAATATACCCCGTATAGCTTATAGAGAAAATTTTTCACCCATCGGCATAAAACATGCAGTGCAGGTTGGACCATTATTAGTAATGGATGGAAAAGGGATAGAAGGAATAAAGGATATACATTCCATTAACTATCGCTCAGGTATAGCTATGGATGGCTTCAATAAGATTATTATCTATGCTACCGATACACAATATAACGGGGTAAGCTGGCATGAACTGATGCAACTAATGAGATTTCCAGATATAAATTGCCTTCATGTGCTTAATTTAGATGGAGGAGGGTCAACACAGATGTTTATATCCACGCCGTTATTTTCAGATTATATAGAGGGAAAGACGGGCATACCGGTTGCTATTGGATTCTATAGAAGGTAAGAATTTTTATGCTTAATATCTTATCATTTTTGCAATCCTCTCATCATTATCAATCTCAAAATCCCCGAATATAGCAGGGGCATGACTTTTCAATATCCGCAGTATCTCAAGGGCTATCTCCCTTATCTCCCACTGGGCGCTCTTATCACATCGCTCTTTTAATATATGCCTCCACTCCCTGAAGTTTGCAGATATTACAATCTCGCTCTCCACTGCGTTAGGAAGCACAAATCTCGCATCCTCTTTTCTTATACCCATTGACTGAAGCTTGATATATGTATCCTTTGCACTCTTTATAAAATCATCAAACATTTTTTTTGCCTCTCTATTCTGCTCAATAGAAGGTGGGGTTATTATATTAAATCCCTTTTCATCTACATACCTTTGGGACTGCTGGGAAAAGGCACAGAGGCGGTGGCGGACAATCTGATGTGTAAACGCCCTTGAACCACCGGTAATCCTGAATGTAGCATAAGCATGTTCCAGCACAGATTCATGTCCGCTCTTTATAAGCATGCGGATAAACTTTTCAGTGCTGTCTCCTGTAATTTTATCAAAGGAGAGATAGCATGTCCTACCTGCTACCTCTATTAACCTTTCTGCATCAGGTGTTATCGCCAAAAGTTCAACTTTCATATCTCATAGTTCCTTGCTCATAACTATCAACTATCAGCTATAATCTGTCAGTTATTTCATGCCCTTGGGTGATGTTTGTTGTAGATTTCCTTCAACCTCTCTCTTACCACATGGGTATATATCTGTGTTGTGGATATATCTGAATGTCCGAGCATCTGCTGGACAGACCTTAAATCTGCACCCCTCTCAAGCAAATGTGTGGCAAAGGAATGTCTCAGTGTATGGGGACTTATCTCTTTCTTTATACCTGCAAGCATAGCATACCTCTTTATTATCTTCCAGAAGCCTTGTCTTGTCATCTTCTCACCGAATCTGTTTACAAAGAGGTCATCCCCTCCCTTACCCTTCACCAGTATATGTCTTGATTCTTCAAGATATATCTTTAATTTTTCCTGTGCGGACCTACCAAATGGAACGACCCTTTCTTTAGAACCTTTGCCAAATGTGATTATATAACCCCTTTCCATATTAATATCATTAATCTTAAGAGAGATTAATTCGGAAACCCTTAAACCTGTCGCATATAATACCTCAAGCATTGCGATATCCCTTATCCCAAGATTATTATTTTTGTCTGGCTGGGTAAGGAGTTTGTCAATCTCTTCCATTGTTAGAAAATCTGGCAGCTTCCTCAACAATCTTGGTGATTCTATATTCTCCAACGGATTATTGTTGATAACACCTTCAGTATTAAGAAACTTATAAAACATCTTAAGCGATACAAGGTGTCTTGCTACTGAGGCAGAAGAGAGGTTATTCTCTCTTAAATGCAGGAGAAAATCAATTATTCTCTTCTGACCAACCGTGCCAAATTCATTTATATCTATCTCTCCTTCGGTATATCCTAAAAAACCGAAAAACTTTAAAACATCCCGTCTGTAGGACTCAATGGTATTAACAGAATGTCCCTTTTCTATGGTGAGATAATTAACAAATTCACTAATAAGGGATTTGGTCATCTCTTTCTATGAGGAATGGGTTATACCTTTTTTCATCGCCTATCGTAGAAGATGGTCCATGACCCGGAAATACACTGACTGTGTCATCCAATACCATCAGCCTGTTTTTTATCGAATTGATGAGTGTGCTGTACGACCCTCCTGGAAGGTCACTCCTACCGATAGACCCTGCAAATAGCGTATCTCCTGTAAATAAAAAATTGTTAAAAGAAAGACATATCCCGCCGGGAGAGTGACCGGGTGTATGAATAACCTTTAAGATTATATCAGGACATATCTCTATTACATCACCATCAGCGAGTAACCTATCAGCAGGCGGGGAAGGATTAACTCCATAGAAGACAGCCATTTCTTTATTTGCCTCAGATATCAAAAAATCTGAATCTCCCTTATGGATTAGTATTTGGACGCCTGATTTATCTTTTATCTTTCCATTTGCACCAACATGGTCTGCATGTGCATGGGTATTAACAATGTAAACCAATTCAAAACCCTTTGTTTTTATAAAATCAATAATTCCCTTTGAATTATCACCAGGGTCAATGACTACTGCTTTACCGTGAGTTTTACATCCAACAATATAGCAATTAACATCAAGCGGGCCTACAACCATTGTCTCAATTAAGGGTTCCATTTACTATAATATAGTGGACATCATAAGTGTATGTCAATTCATAAATCCAAAATTCACAAATTGATTTTGGGTCTAAATATCCCTTGATATGTCTTCCCTCTAACTGGTAGAATTAAATCAAGCTCAATTTTGAAATCCATTTAAAAATTAGAGGGAGAGAAAATGAACATTGGAGTATTTTATGCATTGGTTGCCTTTGGTGCCTTAATATCCGCTTTGATACTCCTTATTATAATTTTAAAACCACTCATCTATCCCCTGCTCTGGGCCGCTATAATTGTAATGGCTGCTCAGCCGATTCACCGCCTTATTAAAAAACGGATAAGGGGAGATATAATATCTTCACTTGCTACCACCACCTTTATAACCCTTATCATACTATTACCCTTCATTGTTCTTTTAGATATGCTAACCATTGAGGCAATACAGAGTTACAATATCTTTCAGGAGTGGTTTGAAAAAGGTGTATATCCCCCCCTTGAGTTGTTTAAAGGCAATCCACTCGGTAGAACCGTTTGGGAAAATATGAATTATTTTCTGTCCCATTTCGGTACCAATACAAAGACCGTTTTACTTTCTTTAAGCAAACGGATTGCAGAGTTTGTCCTTGAGCATTCTGGTGAAGTAATCAGAAACATCTTTATTTTTGCAATAAAGTTCATTTTCATGGTAATAGCCCTCTTTTTTATATTTAAAGATGGTGCAGAATGGGGGCATATCCTGATTGATATTATCCCCCTTGAAAAAAAACAGATAGAAATACTCCGTGGCAAGTTGCATCAAACGATTTATGCTGTCTTCTATGGAATACTCCTCACAGGATTTGTTCAGGGGATACTTGCCGGAATCGGTTATGCAGTTGCAGGGGTTACATCCCCTGTCCTCCTCGGCGCCGCCACTGCAATTTTTTCTTTAATCCCTATTGCAGGGACATCTATAATCTGGGTCCCTATAGTAGGCTATCTTTTTTTGAAAGGGGATGTAAGCCATGCAGTTCCATTGGGGCTCTGGTGTCTTCTAATAGTCGGGGTAATTGATAATATGATTCGTCCTATCTTCATAAGCGGTCATTCCAGAACACCCCTTTTTATGACTATAATAGGGGTCTTTGGAGGGCTGGCAGTATTTGGATTTATTGGTATCATTATAGGCCCTCTAATACTGGTAATATCTTCCACATTGTTTGACTTCTACCTAACCGAATACAAGCAAATAGAACCTTCCTCATAATTAAATCAGAGAAGAGTTAAATTAATTTGTTTGACATAAACTGATTTTATATGGTAAAAATTAGAGACAAAAACAAACTATCAGGAGGTATGTAAATTGGAAAAGAAAGTTAAATCAAAGAGACATAAATCAGCATTAAAAAGGGCAAGACAAAATATTAAGAAACATGAAAGGAACAAATTTTATAAATCCCTTATAAAAAGTACTGTAAAAAAGGTTTTAACAGCAGCAAAGGAAGGTAAAAAGGATGAGGCTCTACAGTCACTCTCAAAAGCCATACCTCAGATTGATAAGGCGGTATCAAAGGGAGTAATCCACAGAAATACGGGTTCAAGAAAGATTTCCAGATTATACCGATTAGTTAATTCTATTGAGGGACAATCCGCCTCCTAACAGGTCAAAGGCGAGTTTTTCGAGAACTATTTTTCCTGGTATATCAGATGATTTGAGTCTCATATCTGCCTCCTGAATCTTAAAAAAATTCTCCTTTATTTCTCTGATACTGTATTTTCCGGACTGACTGAGATACCCTTTCAGTAGAAATGGTTTAAATCCTGCCTTAAGTGGTAGTTCAGATAAAGGAACCCCTATTTCCAGATAAAGTTTTGTAAGGAGAATCAAGCGATATTGACGGCTGATCATACCAATAATTTTTAGAGGCATCTCCCCCTGTTCAATCATCTTATCCAGAAGTTTTAATGTCCCGTCTATATCCTTTGACCCTATAGAATCTGTAAGCTTAAAAACTGATTCTGCCTTTGTATCCTCCACAAGCAGCTTTATGTCATCAGCTCTTATGTTTTTGTCATCACTCTTAAATGTAAAAATTTTTTCAAGTTCATTATTCAATTTTTGAAGGTTATTTCCAACAATCTCCAAAAGATATTTCTTTGCATCATCATCAATCCTGTATCCAGATTCACCTGCCCTTTTCATTATCCACTCCAGGGCATATTTCTCATTTAAAGATTTGAACCGAACTATTACATTCTTCTTTAAAAGAGCATTATACAATTTACCTTTTTCATCTATTTCATCTGCAATAAGTATAAGGCAGGTAGAAGGTGAGGGATTTAAACAATATTCAATCAATCTCTCTATTCCAGATGTCTTAACTTCATTGACACCTTTTACAATCACAACCCTTCTATCACCTATAAATGGAAGGGTTTGCGACCTGTTTAGTATCTCTACATAGCTGGTTTCACTGCCATTTAAAACCTCCAGATTAAAATTCCTGTTAGATGGTTCAATTACATTAGATATTATTTTTTCTGTTATCTTATTAATGAGAAATCTCTCCTTGCCGCTAAACAAGTAAATGGGTTCAACCCTTCCATTTTCAATCTTTTTTATAAGCTCACTGTAGTGCATAGTATAAAGAAGGTTATCTTATATTTTTTTGAATTTGTAATTTTTGCTTACCATCTCAGGGTCAAGCCCTATATATCCGGCATATGACCTGAGAAATCCTCTGATGTATACCTCTTCAGGCAGCCTGTCAAAATCCTCTTCCTCAATCGCTTTCAGATAAGAACTTCTTATCCTCGTCTTTTTCGATATCTCATCCAGGGTAATACCTTTCATTTCCCTTATATTTTTAAGTTGGGCACCTCCAAAGATGGAGAGGTCAGTAAGTTTTAATACGCTTTTCTCGTTTTCTTCCTTAAACTTTATATCATCTTCGTCTTTTATATCATTGGCAAAGAGAATGGGTGCGGATGTATTTCTATCTGGTTCTATTTTTAATACCTCTTTATCATAGAGCAATCTCTTTTTCTTGTCCGATAGGGTTGTATAAGCTGTCTCAATCCTGCCAAGCATATCTACCCTTTCGTTTTCTGAAAGGATATTGTAAGCAGCAAGAGAGTCTTTACTGTATGCAGATGCAATAAGGAGGTATGCCCGGTGTATATCGCTCAGAGTAGCATCTTCGCTTACATTCAGCAACTCGTAATAGTTAAGGTCTTCAATCTTCTTCATTGTATCTGATTAGATTATCTGACCTGCATCTATACCTCTTAATGGCTCTTTACCATTCAATAGTTTTTTAAGTGTTAGACTCATACAAAGGGAGACACTGCAGTTCGGATATTCTATTATCAATGGTTTAAATTTTTTTACAGATTCATGAACAGTTTCATCATAGGGGATATAGCCAACATAGTCCAGATTCACACCTAAATATTTATTTGCTATATCCTTTATTGACATTCCCAGCATCATATTGTCATTTGCCCTGACCTGATTTATTATAACTTTTGGATAGAATGAACTTATCTTTTCTTCTAAACTTGCGGATATAGAACTATCTATCCTGTTAATCTTCTCCACGAGGTCACGAATACTCTTTAGTGGCCCGTTTTCCTTTGATGCCACTGCTTCCTTTAATATATCGTTATATTTTAAATCGCTTAGATAATTGCTGATTTTTCTAAGTATTGCAGACTTTATAAAACGATAGACATTCTCCACAGAAGTTGGTTCGGGGGTAATCACCACAATACCTGAATCAGCCATAAGAAAGATATCAAGGACATTAAAAGATGTGCCGGCACCAAGGTCGAGAATTATATAATCGGCAGGCAGTCTTCTGATATGATGTATAAGCTTTAGTTTCTGGACATGAGGAAGATTAGCGATAGTTAAAGAATCATTGGCTCCGCTGATTATCTTTAGATTCTCTATGGAGGTTTCTGTCAGCAAATCCTCCAGCGAGTTTGTTTTCTTTAACAAAAAATCAGAAATTGTTTTTGCCGGATATCTTATACCGGCGCAGGTGTGAAGATTTGCACCACCAAGGTCTGTATCAATAAGTACAACTCTATGTCCCAACCGTGAAAGGAGTATCCCCAAACTTACTGTAACGATTGTCTTGCCAGTTCCCCCCTTACACCCCCCTACTGCCCATATCTGTTTCTGCTGAGGGAGAGGAAACAAGGGCATATCTATCTGGGACATTTTAGATACTCCAAACAAATTTTATTCACCTTCATGCATCTGTTAAGGAAGGCTTAATTGCCTATATAGTAGCAACTTATAAAATGATGGTCAAGGGGAATTTTTATTTTTTTTGTTTTTGTCAAGTCAAAGTAGGAATGTATTAGAGAAAAGAGTTTTTGTTTGACAGTAAGGTTTGATTAAATTATAATCTTTTTGCAAGCGGGAGTAACTCAGCGGTAGAGTGTCACCTTGCCAAGGTGAAAGTCGCGGGTTCAAATCCCGTCTCCCGCTCCATTTTTAGCCACAGACTTTCACTGACTGAATAAAAGTGTCAGAGCAAAAAAACTTTGACACTATGACACTTTGACTCTTTGATATTTTTTAAAGTCTGTGTATGTCAGTGGCTCATAGTGGCGCCGTAGCCAAGTGGTAAGGCAGAGGTCTGCAAAACCTTTATTCCCCGGTTCAAATCCGGGCGGCGCCTCCATGTATAAGTTCATGTACCAGAATTTAAAAGTCAAGCCAATTTTTTTATTTGACATTAATTTTTCAGACATCTATAATTCATTCCATAGAAAGCAATTTTCTATTTACTGGTCTAATCCTCATAATGTTCAGTGTTGTCATTGAGCAATGAATATTAAGATAAAGAAAAAACTTATAGACTTATTCAGGGTTGATAAAGAACTTATCATTGTATTTCTGCTTGTTGTCGTTACAGGTATAATATTTTTCTTTGTCTCGAATCAGAGGGCTTTTTTAAATTTCTTTTACCTGCCTGTACTTGTTGGGGCATATTTTTTTGGAAAAAGATATGCAACGCATTCTGCAATTTTTTCTATTATTCTTATTTCGGTCATTGCCTATTTTTATCCGGAAACATTCACCTATTCCCTTGATTCAAATTTTAACAAGTGGTTTGATATTCTGATATGGTCGGGTTTTCTCATGACTACAGGATATTTCACGGGACTTCTCTATGAGAAAAAAGAAAGTGCGAGAAAAAATATTGAGAGGACATATAAGGGGATTTTGGAAATGCTTTCTCTGATGGTAGATTCAGTTGACCAGTATACTCACAGTCATTCATACAGGGTATCTGCCATTTCAGCTATAATTGCAGAGGAAATGAAATACGATGAAGAAACAATTGAAAATATCCGCCTTGCCGGTCTTCTCCATGATTTGGGAAAATTAGGTGTAAGTAATGAAATACTTCAGAGCATCAATAAACTGACAGATGATGAAATAAAGAATATGAGGTCTCACGCAGACCGTGGTGCTGAAATGCTGGTGCCAGTTGGTGGCAAGGTTTTTGAAATTCTCCCCATTATCATCTATCATCATGAGCGTCACGATGGAACCGGTTACCATCTCATGGCTGGTAAAGACATACCTCCGGGAGCAAGGGTTATTTCTGTTGCAGATGTATATGACGCACTGATTTCAGATCGTCCTTACCGTAAGGCATTTACTCCCTTAAAAGCAAAGGAAGAAATAATATTAAATGCAAATACACAGTTTGACCCTCTTGTAGTGAGGGCATTTGAATCTGTTTTCCATAAGTTTGAAACAGGTATTGATATCCCTACCAGTGACTTCGCATGGAATATAAAATTTTATTAATTATATTCATAATTCCATCTCTTTAAGTGCCTTCACACCTAATATCATTGGGATAATGGTTGTGGCAATAGAGAGGATAAATATCAGCACATAAGAGACATATATCTCTATGCCGCCAATATTATAAAACAGAAATTTTTTGTAGAAATGAACATATACAGGCCTTGACTCCAGTATTACAATAGCCCCAATAAATATAAAACTCATTATCATGTAAATAATTCCACCCGTGCTTATGGCTACCTCTGCTACATTTTCATATTTTAAAACAGGGTATATCGCCCCCATTCCTATTCCCATCCCAACCAATCCTGCAGTTATAAGGCATATTGAAATTACAGATAGCATCATTATATAGCTGTCAACATCTAAAAATATGTTTGATATTACTACCAATATTTCAGCAAGTATCAAAAGCGGAATAAAATAAAACCAGAATTTTTCCCAGAGAAATCTTTTGAAGTCTATTGGTGATGTATAAATTGTCCAGAAATATCTCCCTTCAAGGCTTATAGCAGTAAAGACAAATCTTACAGCAATGGCCGAAAGGACGACACCTGCCAACCCATGATTTAAAACAGAGGTAAAGTTTTTCAAGAACAGGCTGTCAAGGGGAAGATTTCTTATATTGAATATGTAAATAATCACAAGGGCACCTAACATGAAAAGCTGTGACCACTGGGCAGCATCTCTGAAGAATAGCTTTATATCCTTCATAAGGAGTGTCTTTTGCATAGGAGATAATCTCATGAGCAATTCCCCCATAATTTTATAAAGAAGGGAGTCTCCCCTTTTTTTGCTATTTGAAGAAGATTCATGAGCAGATGTCCAGCCTGTATGATATATCTTATTTGCAGTTACAACTGCTAATATAAACAGGAGGAGGGATGTTAAAATTAGATATAAAATATAAAGGACAGAAGAACCCATTATATTGTTAGCACCGCTTATCACTGCCTTTGCCGCCCATGTACTGGGAAGGAAGGAATAGTCAGGGACCTTTAGTCCTTCAACAAACTGGATTATTACATCGTCAGACACATCCTTTCCAAGAAGGACTTCTGGTTTGAGAAATCTGAAAAACATAACCAGTCCTGCACCGAAGACAAGCCCGAGTAAGGTCATCACCTGATAGGTCTTCTTCGCAGGAAAAAACCTCATAAGAATCATTGTAATCAGAATACCGATACCAGCAGGTACAATAAGAAAGGGCAGTAAAATCGGAAGAAGAATCAGATAATAATATAAAGAGGCTTCATATACTACTCCATAGGCTGCAAATATTGGGAGACCGAATATCAGAATCATCCACGAACTGTTCATTGTGGTTTGCATAAACTTTGAAACGAAGACATTTGCTATACTGAATGGAGAGGACATTAAAAGCTCAAGGTCAGAAGATAGATACATGGTGGAGATAGCTGTTATGGTATTTGAGAATAAAAGCATGGAAAAGAATGTAAGAAATACGATACTTAAAAGCTGAGTGATGAGCAAATCACCAACATCAAGGGGTAATTTCTGAAGGTAACTTATTATACGATAGAAAAACAGATAATCGCCAGAGATGAATAAAAGAAAAATTATGGATAGTATGGAAAACTTAAAAATCTTCTCTCTTAAACCATATATAATACTATTATAGATTATGGTTGAACGGAGTCTGAGTATTTGAAGGATTTGCTGCATTACCTTAATTTCTGACTTACAATTTCTTCAATCCTTAATATTTCTATCTCTTCCTGCTGACTTGCCGGCATATCTCTCAATATAGCCCTGCCCTTGTTAATCTCATCCTCTCCTATTATGATTGTATATTTTACGCCGGCTCTGTCCGCCTTTCTTAATTGACTCTTGAGACTGCTGTTTTCATAATCTCTTTCAACTCTGATTCCTTTCAGTCTCAAAGTATCTATCAATTCAAATGCCTTTTCCCCAGCCTTTTCCCCGACAGTTGCTATAAAAATTTGAGGAGATATTCTAATATAATTTTTATCTTCCATAAGTGATGCGGTTCTATCTATCCCAATAGCAAATCCAAATGCAGGTGTGGGAGGTCCTCCAAATTCTTCTATCAATTTATCATACCTCCCTCCACCTGCGATTGTATTCTGTGCACCAAGCTTTTTTGATACAATCTCAAAGGCAGTCTTTGTGTAATAATCAAGACCCCTTACGAGTTTTGGATTTTCAGTATGAGGAATATTTAATTTATCTAAATAACGGAGGGTGGAATCAAAATGACTTTTACAATTTTCGCACATATAAGACTCAATTGTTGGTGACTCTTTTGTTGCTTCATGACAGTTGGCACTTTTACAGTCAAATATTCTCAAAGGATTTCTCTCGAATCTCCTCTGGCAGTCTTCACAGAGCATGTTTTTCCTGTCCTTCAAGAATTCTAAAAGTGCCTTCCTGAATTTTGGTCTGCATTCATCGCATCCAAGGCTGTTTATTTGAAGTTCCAGATCTTTAAGACCAAGTCTCTCAAAATATCTTATGAGCATACCTATACTCTCTGCATCCATTTCAGGATTTTCCGTACCAAAGACCTCTGCCCCGATTTGATAAAACTGTCTGTATCGTCCTGCTTGAGGTCTTTCACACCTAAACATCGGACCCATGTAATAGAGCTTCACTACAGATGGAGGGTTGTATAGATTATGCTCCACATATGCCCTTACAACAGAGGCAGTTCCTTCAGGTCTCAATGTTAGGCTATCACCACTGCCATTGGTAAATGTATACATCTCTTTTTCTACAATATCAGTAGTTTCACCAATACTCCTTGTAAAAACTACAGTCTTTTCAAAGATAGGTATCCTTATCTCTGAAAAGCCATAACACTCAAACACCTCTCTGGCAGTCATTTCCATAAACTGCCATTTTTCTGTCTCACCCGGCAGAATATCCTTTACCCCTTTTATTGCCTGATATTTGATTGTCATGGATTTACAATTTTCAGCTTTTTTAAGTTTACCCCTTCCATGTGTTTAATTTATAACCTATAGGAAAAGGGCAGTCAATTGAAATCTACCCTTTGTAATCTACTCTTTCACATCCTTTCTTAAATACCATCCTCTCCAGATAAAATATATGGCAGGATAGACGAGGAGTTCCATTATGCCGGATGTGATTACACCTCCAACCATCGGTGCAGCAATTCTCTTCATTGTCTCTGACCCAGTGCCATGACCCCACATGATTGGAAGTAGACCGGCAATAATGGTAATAATCGTCATGAGTTTTGGGCGGACCCTTTTTACAGCGCCGTGATATATTGCCTCTTTTAAATCCCCTATTGTATTCATCAATCCCCTCTTCTTATAATCTTCATAGGCAAGGTCAAGATAGAGTAGCATGACAACACCTGTTTCTGCATCAAGTCCTGCAAGGGCAATGATTCCCACCCATACAGCAACACTCAGATTGTAACCGAGCAGGTAAATATACCAGAGGGCTCCTACAAGGGAAAATGGAACGGCAAGAAGGACGATAATCGTCTTTGAAACAGCCTTTGTGTTCAGGTAGATGAGGAAAAAGATAATCATGAGTGTGAGGGGAACAACTAACTTAAGCCTCTCCGCTGCCCTCACCATATATTCATATTGTCCACTCCAGACAATACTGTATCCGACAGGAATTTTTACCTTTTCTGCTACAACCTTCTTTGCTCTCTCTACATAGGTTCCTACATCTATATCCTTTATATCAATATAAATCCATGCATTTAGTCTTGCATCCTCGCTTTTGAGAGAATCTGGTCCTGTGGTTATTTTTATATCGGCTACCTGTGTAATGGGGATATGCTCACCTCGCGGCGTAGGAATCAGCACCCTCTGAAGTTTAGTCATATCATCCCTAAATTCCCTACCGTATCGCAGGTTTACAGGGTATCTCTCAAGTCCTTCAACTGTTGTAGTTATATTCATACCACCAATAGCAGAGAGAATTACATCCTGTATATCATCTACTGTAAGCCCATAGCGAGCTGCCTCCTCTCTTTTTATAGTGTAATCAAAATAATACCCCTGCCCTGTTCTTTCTGCATATACAGATAGTGTCCCCGGCACATCCCTTATGACCGCTTCTATTTCTCTTCCTATATCCTCAAGTATCTTTAAGTCATCCCCCATCACCTTTATTCCTACAGGTGTCTTGATACCGGTTGACAGCATATCCACTCTGGTCTTTATGGGCATAGTCCATGCATTGGTTAATCCGGGGAATTTTATGGCAGCATCCATTTCCTTCACCAGCTTATCAGGGGTTATCCCAGGTCTCCATTCAGATTCAGGTTTGAGTGTAATTACAGTCTCCACCATCATTAATGGTGCGGGGTCTGTGGCTGTCTCAGCCCTTCCTATTTTACCAAGGACATGATGAACCTCTGGAAAAGTTCTTATAATCTTGTCTGTCTGCTGAAGAATTTCCTTCGCTTTTGTTATGGATATACCGGGGAGTGTAGTCGGCATATAGAGTAAATCCCCTTCATAAAGGGGCGGCATGAACTCAGAGCCTAAATTTTTTAGGGGTATGGCAATGGTAGTCATAATAACAACTGCTAAGATAACGGTGAGATATTTGAACCGGACAGTCAGGTGCAAAAAGGGTGAATAGAGAAACATGGATAGACGATTTATAGGATTTCTTGATTCAGGGGTTATCCTTCCCCTGATAAGATACCCCATGAGAACAGGGACAATCGTAATAGCGAGGATTGCCGCTGCCCCCATTGCATATGTCTTAGTAAATGCAAGGGGTTTGAATAACCTCCCCTCCTGTGCCTGTAGTGTAAATATTGGGATAAAAGAGACTGTGATAACAAGAAGGGAGAAGAACAAAGGCGGTCCAACCTCTTTTGCTGCCTCTGTTATAATCTGCCAGTGGTCTTTCTTTTCTTTAGCCTCTTCATTATGCTCAATATGCTTATGTGCATTCTCTATCATAATGATAGCAGCATCAACCATTGCACCAATGGCGATGGCAATACCACTGAGGGACATGATATTGGCATTTATCCCTTGATACTTCATAATAATGAAAGAGATAAGAATTGCCACTGGAAGGGTGAATATGGCAACAAAAGCAGAACGGAAGTGTAAAAGGAAGACCATACAGACGAGGGAAACAACCACACTTTCTTCAAGGAGTTTCTCCTTCAGAGTAGCAATAGCCCTCTCTATAAGCCCTGAACGGTCATATACAGGGACAATCTCAACACCCTCTGGCAGACCCTTTTTTAAGTCTTCCAGCTTCTTTTTTACATTATTTATAACCTCAAGGGCATTCTGCCCATATCTCATTACAATTATTCCACCTGCCACCTCCCCTTCTCCATTTAACTCCAGCAAACCCCTTCGTAGCTCAGGACCAAGATGGACATATGCCATATCCCTTAATAATATTGGTGTCCCGTTCTTATCTACACCTACAGGAATACTTTTTATATCATCCACTGTCTTTATATAGCCGAGACCTCTCACCATGTATTCCCTTTCAGCCATCTCAATCACGCTGCCACCCACATCCCTGTTGCTCCTCTCAATAGCCATCTTTATCTTTTCTAAGGGGATGTTGTAGGCAATAAGCTTATTAGGGTCAATCTCCACCTGATACTGCCTTACATAGCCACCAATACTTGCCACCTCAGCTACTCCGTCTATAGCTTGGAGCTGATACCTGAGATACCAATCCTGCAGGCTCCTTAATTTTGACAGGTCATGTCTCCCTGTCTTATCTATTAGTGCATATTCATATATCCATCCGACACCTGTAGCATCCGGACCCAATCTTGGGGTAACACCCTTTGGCAGCCGGGCTGAAACATAATTCAGATACTCCAACACCCTGCTCCTTGCCCAGTATATATCCGTACCGTCTTCAAAAATGATATAAACAAATGAATAGCCAAAGAAGGAATAACCCCTGACTACCTTTGAATATGGCACGCCCAACATGGTCGTTGTTAAAGGATATGTAAGCTGATCTTCTACAACCTGTGGTGTCTGCTCAGGATATTCTGTAAAGACTATCACCTGAACATCGGACAAATCGGGGATTGCATCAACGGGGGTATTTCGTAAGGAATGTATGCCCCATCCAATGGCAACAGCCGTAAAGAGGATTACTATGAATTTATTTTTTACTGAAAGTTCAATTATTTTTTCAAGCATAGAAATAAAAAGTTCATAAAGTTCGTAAAGTTATAAAGTCCAATAACTTTTTCCTTTATAAACTTTAGGAACTTTCTACTTTAAAACTTTAGTGTTTATGTTCCATTGCCGGCATTTCATGTCCCTCATGTTTTGGTGCTGTCATTTGATGTTCTTGATGTTCTGGTGCCTTGGTGCTCTGGTGCTCTGGTGTCCTGGTGCTCTGTCCTCTCATCTTCTCCACAGCCTCTCCGAGTTTGCTTTCCGAATCAATGAGGAATTGGGCAGATGTTACGACATCTTCCCCCGCCTTCACACCTTCCAATATCTGCAGATAACCATCTCCGGTATCAACACCCACCTTTACATCCCTCGGTTCAAATACCCCTTCACCTTTTGAGACGATTATTATATCCCTCACACCTGAGCGTATCACCGCCTCTGCCGGGACAAGTATGGCACTCTCTGCTATCTTTGATTCAAGCTTTACATTTGCATACATATCAGGCTTTAATTCCCAGTCGGGGTTATCAAACTCCATACGAACTTTTACAGTCCTTGTCTCAGCCTGAAGATAGGGATAAATATATGTAACAACCCCCCTGTATACCTTGCCGGGGAAATAGGACAGAGTTATCTCTGCCGTCTGGCCTACTTTTACCCACGGCACTTCATATTCGTATATATCTGCATATACCCATATTTTTGATATATCTGCAATAACATAGAGATGGGTATCAGGTGTGATAAACATACCCTGAAGCAGATTTTTCTGAACTACAATTCCATGAACCGGGGAATGTATATGGAGTGTCTTTTTTGGTTTTTTCGTTTCCTCAAGCTCCTTTATTTGATGTTCAGCAACATCAAAGAGCTGAAGCCTCTTCCTTGCGGATTCAAGCAGAGACTCGGCACCGCTTGTAACACCTTCCACTTTGCTATCCTTCAGTGATTTTGCATATTCAATCGCCAGTAGATACTCCTGTTGTGCCGATACAAGTTCGGGACTATAAACCTCTAACAGCACATCTTCTTTGTTAACTTCCTTGCCTGTGAAATCAATATATAGTTTCTCAACCCATCCCTGTATCTTTGTGTGTATATGTGTAACCTTTCTCTCATCATAGTCAATTCTGCCAACAGTCCTTATGGTTCTGCGAAGAGGTTTCATTATACCCTTACCTGTCCTCACACCAATACTCTGAACTGTTGTTGGATCAATCTTTACAGTCCCCGGTATAACACCATCTTCATCCTCATATACAGGTACCATATCCATACCCATAGGGGATTTACCTGGTTTATCAGATTTAAAACCAGGCATCATCGGGTCTGTCCAGTAAAGTATCTTTCTCTCTTTCCCCCGATTACTAACTTCGGGGGCAGGCTTCCCTTCTATCTCTTGGGGTGTTGTAACTTCATGTTCTTTATGTTCACCCTTGATATATGGGATTATATCTTCACGATAAAAGAACCCAATACCTATGACTACAGCCAATATTATGAATCCCGAAAACTTTATTAATTCTTTCATCTTACTGCGTTCAGACATTTAAACCTCCCAACTAAGCAACGAGTAACGAGCAATGAGCAATGAGTTTTTTTAGTCGTTACTCATTGCTCAGCACTCATTGCTCATTACTTATTAAAATAGCCTCTTCCCCACTACTGCCTCAAGTTCTGCTAATTTCTTTTCATAGTCCGTGAGAACCTTCTCGTATTGAATCTGATAATTAAAGAGCGTAATCTGGTTATCAAGGAGTGTAAGAAAATCAATCTTATTCACCTGATACCCTGCCAAAGCAGAGCTTAGAGACTGAGTTGCCTGTGGTATTATCCCGGTTGAAAACAGCTCTATCAATTTTCTCCCCTTCTCTTCCTCTGCCATAATCTCCTTTATCTTTAGAAAAATATCATTTTTCGCTGCATTGTATCGCTGCATTGCTGCACTTATATTATAAGATTCTTCAACCACCTTCTTATCCTGCTTTGTCTTATACCAGAGGGGAACATTCAAAGAGAATTTCCCTGATACAGAATTCATATTATTCTTTTCCTGCCCCAGACTTAAACCCACATCAAAATTAGGATAATATTCAAGCTTCGCAAGATTGTAAGCAGCCCTATATCTCTCTATCATCTTTTCCAGCCCTTTAAGAAGGGGACGATTCTCGACAGATGTAGATTGTAATTCTTCAATAGTAAATCTAAATTCACTTTTCTTTATATCTCCTGGCTTTCCTATCGGCGACTGAGGGAGGCGGTTCATAAGTATATTAAGCCTTGCCTCTGCTGACTGCCTCTCCCTTTCAAACCTTATAAGCTCATCAATGATTTTAGAAAGCTCTACCTGTGCCTTGAGCACATCCTGCTGAAGCCCCATGCCTACAGAATATTTGGCCTCTGCAATCTTAACAAAATCCCGTAATGATAGCTTATTTCTCTCGGTTATCTCTATTGCCTTATATACAAAATAGAGGTCATAGAATGCATCCTTGACCATCTGTATAAGTTTTACCTCCATATCCCTATATTCATCTTCTGCTGCCTCTGCCTCTTTTTGTGCCAGCTCTATTTTTAAGGAAAGCTTTCCTGGATAAGGAAGGCTCTGCATTACTGTAATCTCCTTCATTGGCTCATTCGCCGACAGGGTATTCATTGGAACCCTTAATAAACCTATTTCAAGCTTGGGGTCATCCAGTGTCCCCATCTGGCTCGGAATCTCCTTAAATGCATTTGCTCTTGATATTGCAGCAAAGAGGTCAGGGTTATTCTTAAGTGCCTCATTGATAAGCTGCTGGAGGTCTAAGGTCTGAACATTCTCAGCAAAAGCAACGGCAGTAAGCAGTAAGCAATGAGCAATGAGTAATGAGCAATGAGCAATTTTACTGCCTACTGCATACTGCCTACTGCATACTTTATCTTGCATTCTTCATCTCCTTAAAATGGATAACTTAACAAAACAGATAGCCTCATACCTGCACCCATAATTGGTATATTAGAATTTGATATTTCTATGTCGGTTATATGATTGCCAAGGCTCACAGATGGGGTTGCCAACCATTTACTATCTTTAAATGAAAATGTATACCCTGCTTCTGCATGAGGAAAGACAAGATAGCTCCTCTTTTCCTCACCCATATATTTTGCATAGATGCCCATGAGATCAATACCTCCACCGAGCCATCCACCCTCAGGTGCTGTATAAGTAATGTATCTCCTGTAACTAAAACCACTACCATAGGCATCCCATTTCCAGCTTTCTGTATTAGAATGCCAGAAGACACCTCTTAATGCCCATGCACTCTTTTCATTTATATTCTGTTGATACTCCAATCTTGCCATTCCAAACACTGCACCAAGCAAATCAATATTTATAAGCCTGTCTTTAGACAGGCTCGTAATATCATTCTCTGCAAAAGCTGATTGTCCTGCCATTGAAGCAAAACATACAAATACCATTATAAGTAAACGGTAAAAACCTTTTTCTGAACGACTTTTTAAAATTTCTAAGGTTTTTACCGGTTTATCAAATTTATTCATTTTTCACCCACCATTTTTTCAAAGTAGTTAATACTTTCCTTACTATCCCATTCCCTCGCTCCTACTGCCCTATTTATCAGGAATCCTTTCGGGTCTATTAGATATGTTGATGGGATACCCATTACACCGTATGCGGCAGCAACTTCACTATCCTTATCTAATAGGATAGTAAATGTAAGTTTATTTTCTGCTACAAATCTCTTAACAAGTTTATGACCGCCCTTATCTATGGAGACTGCCAGCATTGCAAAATTTTTTTTTGATTTAAGCTTTTGATAGAGTATCTCCATAGACGGCATCTCATCTATACATGGACCACACCATGTTGCCCAGAAGTTTAAAAAAATATATTTACCTTTTAAATTCTTCAAATTAACCTTATTGCCCTCCAATGTCATAAGGGTAAAATCAGGGGCAGGTATTTTTTCTTCAGCATGTAAATCTCTTATTCCTATTGCAATAAGGAACAGTACATAAATCAATACAATATTTTTAGACTTCATCTTTTATTTCCTACCTTTCCCATTTTTTTTATTAACTTTTTCTGATGCTGTTTTAGCTTCCTCTAATTTTTCTTTTAAAACTTTTAACAAGTCATTTTTTTTAATTATATTTTTCTGTATATATGCCTGTGTATATTTTATTGTGCCTATATCTATTAAGATACCAGAAACAATTTCCTTTTCTTTCTCCAGATTTTGCTCAACAAACTCTATATCAACCTTTAATTCACCACCAAAATCTTTTTTTATGTTATCCAGCAATCTTTTTTTCTCTGACAAATCTCTGTTCAGCAAATCCCTTGTCATCCTTAAAGCTATTTGGTTCTGTCCCCATGATACAATATCCTTGTCTCTGCTTATCTCCTTTTCAAGAAATGAAATCTCTTCCTCAATGGTGGAGATTTTATTTTCGATATCTTCTAAAGATTTCTCATTCCACTTCTGTGGAGAGGATTGAGGTGATGGTTCTGAATACAAAATATCTGAGTTAAAACCTATGGAGATAAGGATTGAAATTAATATTATTTTTTTCATATGTTCTTACCCTCCTGTCATTCCATTATATGGGCAGTGGATGTTATTGCTCCATTAAATATAAGTCCAATAAATATCAAGATTGATATAATTAAAATCACCATAGAAATCTTCCTTTTGAATGGATTCCGCTCCTCACCTCTGTTAATAAATGGTATCAAAAATAGGAAGAGAGAGATAATGGCTGGAGCGATTATAAGAAAAGGCATCCAGATATTCTCAAGGGAATAGAGCCAGAGGAACATCCAGGGAGGCTTGGTAACCTCAATCCCTGCTACTGCTTCAGAGCCAAGAGGAGGCTCTATCGTAAGAGAGAGAAGAAGGATGAGCAGCAATACTCCCATCCCATATAAACCAAGTCTTTTCAGATGCTCAACAAATAAAATCTTCGCACCTTCTCCTTCCCTTTGCCGCGGGAGTGAAGATAAGCCATGAATTTTTATAAGAAAGAAATGTAATAGCATTAAAAATACAAGTATCAACGGTAAAAGTGAAATGTGAAGCGCATATAATCTCCCAAGCATGGAAACACTTTTGGTTAGCCCTTCACCAAGCCATATCCCTATTGCTCCTAATTTATCTACAATCCAAAGATGATGTTCCAATGCCTCTACTGCCTCCTGATCCCATTTCAATACAGTCCCTGTAAATATCAACCCAAAATAGACCAGTAATAGCAATACCCCGACAGTCCAATTAAATTCTCTTGGCTTTTTATATGAGGCGGTAACAAAAACTCTAATCATATGTAAAATAACACTAACCGTCACTACCTGAACCGCCCAAAAGTGAATACCCCTTACAAACCAGCCGAGTAACAGAGTCTCAGCTATATAATGAACACTCCTGTTGGCTTGCTCTGGGGTAGGATTATAAAATTGCGAAAGGATTATGCCACTCGCAAAAAGAATAATAATGCTGACCAGAGTAATCCCACCCAGAGAGTAAAAGATACTATTTGAATGGGCTGGAACCTCATAATAAAGGGCTCCAATTCCAACTCTTTCCCTGAAGTCTTTAAGAATTTTTCTCATATACGGATTATTGTAATAAAAAAGATGGTAGCTACAACTCCTGTGAAGAAGGCCGCATACCAGAACCCTTTTTTATCAGTAGATACACTCCTGTAGAAACCAACATCCGGTTCTATATGTTTTACCTCTGTTTCAATATCTGGTTCTGTTTTTACTTCCCCATGCCCCACATGCCCTTCTTCCCGAAATGTCTTATCTGATTCCGTTGTTACAGGAGCTTTAATGACTTCTTCCTTTCTGGTATCTGAATGCTTTTTATTGCTATGGGCATAGAGAGGGCTATTTATTAACAGAACAAGTCCAGCTAAAAATAGAATAAATATTCCTATCCATTTGTGCCTAAAAAATAACCTCATATCAACTCCTAATGACCCCTTAATTTATTATATATTTTAACGGATTCCTTTTAAATTCCTCCATACAAGTTTCTGAGCAAAAGAAATACACCTTTCCCTGATAAACCTTTTGAAAGCTAATATTGTTTCTGCTTCATCATATCCATTCCACCACCAGAGCCGCCATGCATACCTCCACTTCCCATCTCATGACCGCCTCTTGAAGTCCCATGTTCCGTTCCACCCATGTGTCCACCTCTGGTGCTGGGGTCATGTCCCATTGTTCCGCGACCCATCATACCACCCTCCATCATCTGCTTATGCATATCCGATAACTGCTGACGCATCTGCTTCATCTGCCCATGTATCCGGTTCATTCTCTCATGTATCTTTGCCATATCTTCATTACTCATGCCAGCATGAGAATCCTCCATCATTTTATCCATGTTCTTCATTTCATCCTGCATCTCTACCATCATCTTACCCATGTCTTCTAATTTTTCAGACATCTGATGAGGCATGATATTTGCGCTGGTTTTACTCTCTTCCTTTTTCTGGGCTGATGAAAAGCCATAAGAACCTGCTACAAAAATAACAGCAAAGAGAAAAATCAGTATATTCTTTTTCATTTATGACTCACCTCCTTTCTCATCTTGCTTATAACTTTCATAAAAAGTGATGCCGTAAAGATATTTTCCAATCTCATTAACTTTATTGAATCCGACTTCCAAAATAAGTTCAGGAATTCTTCCCTCTACCCCATCTTCTATAGGCTCAAACAGGCTAAATAACCTGGATAAGATACGGTCAACAATGTAAGGACGGGGGGGACCGAAATCTATAAGCAGCATTCTACCCCCTGGTTTTAACACACGCAGGCACTCTTTTAAAGATGCAAGTCTATTATCCTTCTGAAGATGGTGAAAAACCAAGGAGGACAAAACAACATTAAAAGAGCTATTTTCAAAGTGCATATTATTCATTGCTCCCCTGTGCAATGGAATATTGAAATTATTCTTTTGAGTTTTTTTGTAGGCAATTTGTAATGCCTTCTCATCAGGGTCGAGTCCTTCTGCAACCACTGATGGATATATTTCCTTTAACATGATAAGCAAAGTTCCAGTCCCGCAACCTGCATCTAAAATTCTTTCTGTTCCAGAAAGGTTTAAATGTTTAATAATTCTATGTCTGAATCCTTTACCAAACCCCAATAATATACACCCTATATCATAAAAGGGTGTCAGGAAGTTCCAGTGTGCAGGTGGGATATAATTTTCAGTTTTTTCCATTAGAACTATTTCCATCAAATCCTCCATGAATCAAAGATATATTTAAATCTTAAAAATATATAATTTTTCTTAAAATCCTGATTTACATCATTGGAATCATTAAACAGATAACTATATTGACAGAAAATTTTTGCTGATTTATCAATCTCATAGCTTAGCTCACTATATATCCTGGTATAACTATCCTTTCTCAGACTTGAATCCACCCACCAGTTATCAAAATTTAATAGCTGATATTGATAAATAAAATTCAATCCTGCTTTTTTAGAAAAATGATGCCATACACCAATGGATATATTCTGGCTGGTATAATCGTAAGAATCATTGTTAGATGAGTTTTTCTTATATGAATATCCTCCACCTATAGTTGTCCTCTCGCTTATCCCATGCAGCATAAACATGGATACCTCTGTCAGTTTATCTTTTTGTTTATCACCGCCTGTCTGAATAGTTCTGTCAGGGAAATCTATATCTGAAAAGCCATAGGAATGTATCATCATAGTTTTGCCCATTAAGTATTTTATAGATGGTAAAACTGCTGTTCTTCTATAGTTGTAAAGGGAGACTACTGAGTCATTGAATATCTCACCCTCACCTGATAATTCTATAGAAAGCCTATCTGTAAAATAATGCTCATAGGCAGCATATCCGAAATTGTCAGTAAAATTTCCATTCATTCCCATAAAAAATCGCTGAAAGGTATAAGAGTAAGCCCCTGAGATAATATCCTGCTCTGATAGATTTGCATCAAAATCTATCCCCGGTCTGATTAAAAAGAGTCCATCCCTTGATACATCCTTTGATAGAAAATCAATGTTATCATCGTTTCCCACACCTTCTGTTAGAGAAGGAGTAAGATTTACTGCATAAACAGAACTATTTAATGTTACTAAAATAAAGGCTATAGATATAACTTTTCGCATTATTCATCAGGCTGTGAAGATGCTATTTTTATTATCTCTTTCTCATCTACATCTCCTACAACTATGCAAAATACTCCGTCCTTTTTCCAGTGTGCAAAATTAAGATTATTTAATTTGCCTAATTGTATCATCTTCTTTTTTGTAATTTCCTCTTTAGCCTGAAAATATGAAAGTATCCTCTTTCCATCACCCATAACCATATGGGCAACAGTAACACCTTTTATATTGCATACATCTCCTTTTATAAATTTGAACCCTTCAGGAAAATAGGTCGGGATAAATGCCTTAACACCCATAGAATTTTCTATCTTCTGACTTAATTCATGTTCTGTCTTGCATAAATAATCCATGTGGCCTTCGCTCATGCATCTCTGATGTTCAAGAATATATAGTTTTAGGGGGGAAGATGTGGTATCCGATGTAGCAATGAAAATAAATAATAATAATGAGGCAGCGAGTGCCATACCTCTGTAAATAATACCGCTACCTCTATTCATAATACTAATTTTATTTGATATTATAGCCCTTTCCTGTTTCCATGTTTTTGATATGAGAGGATATATTCTTTGACTCTTTTCAGAATAATTCTCTGCACCCAAGATAAAAACTTTATTTAAAATATTTTTTTGGGTCTCGCGGGATGCTGTTTTTGGCAACATAGATTTTAGGGATTGCCGGATAGCCTGGAGCATTTTATATTCTCTTTCACAGAAATTGCACGAACTGATGTGCCTCTTTACCTCATCCGATTCTAAAGGGGTTAGTTCATTATCAATATATCCAGACAGCTTATCTCTTAATTCCTCACATACATTCATATTAAACCTCTAATCCTATTAAAATGTTTTATATTTAAAACAATCTATATCCCCAGAAGGTTCCCAAAATTTTAAGAAATTTAGTTGAAGTGATATCTCCGGGTGGAAGAGGAGTTATAGACTGATATGTTTTCCTATGTCAGGATTTGGGATAGAGGACAAGGGCGTTAATGTATGGTATATTTATTTCAGGGTTTATCTTTCATTGACAATATCATCATCTGACATCTCACTTCTTTTTCTTTCTTCCTCTATTATCCTCTGCTCCAGAGCATCCATCATCTTTTTTTCTTCAACCGAAAGTCTCTTCTTCATATCAATGATAAGTTCCTTTTCCGCATTCTCCATCTTTTTCTGAAAAGACATTAATCTTCTGGACTTCTCGTTTTTTATTTCCTCATCAATATCCTTAAATTTATTTGTTTTCTCCTCTCCAATTTTTCTGAGCAGGTCTTCCCTTGCTACTTGCTCCTCTTCCATCAGCTTCTTTTTTAACTTTTCCAGTTCCTTTGATTCTACAGTTTTAATTTTATCCTCCATTTCGGAAAGTTTTAGTTCTGGTAATTCAAATGCTTCATACTGTCTGTCCCGCCTTTCTTCTAATAAATCCATCAACTTTGAAGCAATATTGTGAATAAGTATAGAAGTTTTACTTTCCGGGGATGTCATTATAAAAGGTTTCATATCTTCCAGAGAATTTCTTACATCATTATTATCAGAGATATATCCAAGATATTCCAGTTTAAGATTAAGATTTTTTCTTACCATGGTTACAATATCATTCCCAATATTTATATCTTCTGTATCTTTAACCATATTCAAGATAAGATGTGGTTGAAAATCTTTGATTATTGTATCTAATGTAGTATGAGCTGTTTTATCAATTTGCCCTAAACTATCCCTTATGTCTTCCATTGTCCTAATCTGTCCACTATTCCGGGGTTCCTTTGCAATATTTAACAAATTCACTATTTCATCATTATCAGAGAAGGTATTTTCAAGTTTTTTAAAAATGATGTTTTTAAGATAAGTGTAGGTATTGGTAACAGAGGTAACCTCCGGGGTGCTGATGATTATGCTGCAGTCCGCAATGGTAAAAAAATCAATTGTATTAAAATTCATAGAAGGGCCTAAATCCAGTATCACATAATCAGAGTTTAACATCTGGATATTTTTAATGAAATTATTCTTAAATGCGAAGGACATGCTGGTTGTTGCCGGGAGCCCTCCAGCATTGCTGATTAGTTTAAGACATTCAATGTCAGTATCTGTTGTGATTTCCGTGAGGGCATTTTTCTTTCGTGATGCAAAATCATTTAGATTCAAGGAGGGCGACCTGATTCCAAATATAGCATGTTGATTTGGTATTTCAAAGCTGGCATCAATAAGAATAACCTTTCGTTTTGAAAGGGCTAAAGAAATGGCTAAATTTGCACCGATAATGCTCTTTCCAACACCACCCTTTCCGCTGCTTATTACAATTATGTTCTTTTTTTTATCTTGAGACATATTGTTTTTAAGATTGTATCAAATTCAAAAAGGAATTTTTTTTACTACGGCTAAACTTACAGCCTCTGCTACTTCTTCAAAAGTTACTGGTGTTGCCCTCATTGCCTCTACGGCAACTGTAGCCTGCCCGGAGGCTTCCCATACAATGTTTCCTGTAAGGGTATCCCATAATTGAAGCGAGAGTTTAACTGTAGTTTCTCTTGTTGAAATAATGGACAAGCCGAGGGCTGAGAGTCTTATAGTGGTTGTTTCTACAAAGGATAGTAATCTCGGTTGGGCTATATACTGAACCTCAAGCGCATCCCCTATTTTTTTAAGGTAGTTTTTATTGAGTATTCCGGTAACATCATAATAATTTAACATAGAGGCATAGATGTCTGTCAGGGCAGCATTATTGATGCTGTTTATTGTCTCTCTTGACGATATAATTACTATCTCTGGTTTTTCTTTTCTGAATGCCTTTTCTATTATATCTGATACCCCTACCCTATATTCAGAAAGACCTCTCTCTCTTGAAACTGCAGTCGTAAGAAACCCGATACGGGAGTTACCTATATCTTTCAAAAGCGGAGAACGATAAAATTCATTTGCAGTTATGTTGGCTTGTTTAAACGGACCGCTACAACCTCCGGCAGAGGTTAGAAATAAAATAAGAGAGTAAATAAGTGCATTTATTCTAATTTTTTCCATATACCATTTTCATCAAAAGAAAATATACCTGATAGTTTTAAATTATTATCCTTACATATTCCTCTTACCTTTTCTCTGTCATTGCTGTCGAATTCCAATGCCATACTGCATTCAGAGGTAATAGAACGCGGCTTAATAATTGTTCTGAAATTTATGTCTCCTTTTATTAAAAATTTCTCTGCCCTGAGGGTTTCATGTGTGCTTATGAATAACGCTATATCCCTTTCCATCATGGGAAGAATTTATCGTATTTTCTAAACTCAAGTTGTAATTTTTATTTATAATATGTTATTCTATTCAAGGCTAACGAATTAAAACTCTTTGGCCCTTAACTCTTTAAACTTAAACTTTCAGGGGCAGTAGCTCAGCTGGGAGAGCGCTTCGTTCGCAACGAAGAGGTCGGCGGTTCAATCCCGCTCTGCTCCACCAGAAAACACAGTGAATAGTGAACAGTGATTAGTAAACAGTAAGCAGTGGTTTGGTAGTTACTATTCACTGTTAACTGATTACTTTTTTTAACATGGGCGGTTAACTCAGCGGTAGAGTGCCATCCTCACACGGTGGAAGTCGCAGGTTCAAACCCTGTACCGCCCACCATAATAATCGACAATTCAATCTATAATCCTCTCTCCTATAACAATTTTGTTTTATTTCAGTTTCTATATAAATAAACATTAAATAAGGTATTTTATGAAAAATGTGGCAAGTCCGAGGAACGAAATAAAACCGATACAGTCTGTTAGAGTTGTAAGGAAGATTGATGAGGCAACGGCAGGGTCTATCTTAAGCCATTTTAAAACCAGCGGAATAATTATTCCAAAGAAGTTTGCAATGAATAGATTTATAATCATGGCAAGTCCTATGACTATCCCTAACATATAGTTACCCTTCCAGTAATATGCGACTAACGCCATGATGGCGCCTGTTGCGATACCATTAAGCAATCCCGCTATTGTACTGTTTAAAAGTGCCTTTTTTGCATTGCCGAAATCAAGCTCGCCAAGTGCAATACCTCTTACAGTTACTGCCAGAGCCTGGGTCCCTGCGTTGCCTCCCATGCCAGCTACAATAGGCATGAACATTGCCAATATCACCATAGCCTGAAGCGTATCCTGAAATAACCCTACAACAGATGCCGCAAGAATTGCAGTGGCAAGATTTATTACAAGCCACGGCAGTCGTATTCTGACAGATCTTAATGGAGGGTCCATAATCTTTTCATCCTGATATATACCTGCCATATGCAGCATATCTTCAGATGCCTCTTCTATCAGCACATCTACAATATCATCTATGAGTATCCTTCCCATTAGTCTGTCTTCCTTATCTACAACAGCCAGAGATACTAAGTCATATTTTTTAAATACTCTCGCTACCTCTTCCTGGTCTGTATGGACATTTACAGAAATGATATGCCTGTCCATTACCCTTGATATAGGCGTCTCAGGTTTTATAAGTAACAGTTTTCTTACAGGCATAACTCCAACCAATTGCCTGTTTTTATCTATGATAAATGTGTCATGTATATTGCCAATTTCTTCTGATATTGCCATAAATTGAATTATGGCATCCTCTACAAGTACTTCTTCACGAACAGACAGCAGTTCGGTATGCATAATACCGCCGGCAGTGTCTTCGGAATATTTCAGTAATTTCTGAACCTCTGCAGAATCCTTCCACGGAAGATTTTCAAGAATTTTTTCAGCATTATCTTGAGGGAGGTCTGCTATCAGGTCTGCAGCCTTGTCAGAATCCATCACTCCTACAATATCCACGAGCCTCTCTCTGTTTATATCCTCTAAAATCTGTTCCCTTGAGCGGTCATCAATTTCAACTATAACTCTGGAGGCAACTTCAGCATGAAGGAGATTGAAGATTTCCCTCTTCTTATCCTCATCGAGGGTCTTTATAATATCTGCAATATCAGCGGGATGAAGTCCTGTGATATACTCCTTTATATACTCCCTCTCTCCCCCTTTTATTAAGTCATCAATATTTATTAAGTTACGATTGAATTCATTCATAGATATTCTACGAGAAATAAGGGTTGTCCATATTCCACAGGTTCACTATCGTTTATAAAAATATCTATCATTCTGCACTTAGTTTCTGCCTTTATTTCATTTTTAATTCTCATTGTTTCTATGATACCTATGATTTGTCCTTTTTCTACAATTACACCTTTTTCTACAAAAGGCTTTGTTTCAGCAGAGGGTTTTATGCTGAAAATACCAACCATGGGAGAGAGGATTTCTGAATATCTTTTCTCCGCCTCTTCTGATATGTGGTTAATGGTATTGGGTTTCTGATTTGCATGTTTATGGATAATGGGTGGGGTTTTTGGACTCTGTTTTATTTTTATCTTTCTGCCATCCTTTTCCCATTCAAATTCGGATAGACAGCTCGAAGATACAAGCTTAAATATAGAGGAAAGTTCTTTGTATTTGTCTTCATTGCTCTTGCCTCTTGCCTCTTGCCTCTTGCCTCTTGCCTTTACTTTATCTCTCTTCCTAAAGAATTCTAATGCAATTTTAGGAAAAAGGGCATATGTGATAACATCTTCATCTTTTTTCATTAATCCCATTCCATTTAACTCTATCTTTGCTTTATCCATAACAGGTTCCAGCAGGTCTGCAGGTCTGCATTTTATAGGTTCTTCATCACCAATAATCATCTTACGAATCTCATCTTTTATCGGTGCGGGTGATTTCCCATAATAACCCCGTACATAATTTTTTACCTCGTTAGGAACAACTTTATATCTCTTGCCTGTGATAATATTCATAACTGCCTGTGTTCCAACAATTTGACTGGTAGGTGTTACAAGTGGCGGCCATCCAAGTTCTTCCCTCACCCTTGGAATTTCAAGAAGAACATCCTCAAATTTATTCAGGGCATTTTGCTGTTCCAATTGAACTATTAGATTGGATGCCATCCCACCCGGTATCTGATGCTCTATAACAGAGACATCTATAAGGGTCTGTCTGCTTCTCTGGAGACATCTCTTCTCTGCTATCTTTTCAAAATACTCAGATATTGCATGGAGTGCCTCCATTTTTAAACCTGTAGCATATTCAGTATTCCTCAATATCGCAATAAATGTCTCTACAGGGGGTTGAGAAGTATAAAGTGCCAAGGATGCTGCGGCACAATCTATTATATCTACCCCTGCCTCAATTGCCTTTAAATATGTGGCAACAGCCATTCCGCTGCTGCTGTGGCAGTGAATCTGGAGCGGGATTTTAATCTCACTCTTTAATGCAGAGACCAGCTCATAAGCTACATAGGGGGTAAGGATTCCAGCCATATCTTTTGTATTAAGACTGTCTATCCCCATATCAACCTGTCTCTTTGCACATTCTATATACATTTCTATAGTATGGACAGGACTTCTGGTATAACATACCGTTCCCTGTGCATGCCCCCCTTCCCTCTTTATAAATTTTATTGCCTTTTCTATATTCCTTACATCATTTAATGCGTCAAAAACTCGGAATATATCTATGCCTGCAGCTACAGCTTTTATTATAAAAGCCTCTAAAAGGTCATCAGGATAATTTTTATAACCCACAATGTTCTGTCCTCTGAGGAGCATCTGAAGAGGTGTTTTCTTTATTTTTCCTTTGATTTTATAAAGTCTTTCCCATGGGTCTTCATTTAGAAACCTCAGCGCTACATCAAATGTGGCCCCCCCCCATACCTCTATTGAGTTGTATCCCACTTCATCAATCTTCTCTGCAATCGGGAGTATATCTTCAATATGCATCCTTGTTGCCCACAAAGATTGATGGGCATCTCTCAATGTCGTATCAGTAATTCTTATTGGTCTATTCACTTTTTCCATAAAATTATTAAACAATGAGTGACAAGCAATGAGTTTTATTTACTCATTACTCGTTGCTCATTGCTTATTTATCTATTCCAGTTCACCCTTACGAACTTATCATCTTCTGACCATTTGTACTCCAATTCACCGGAATATGCCTTGTAAACAGCCTTTCCAATTTTTTGAGCCAGCTTCTCATTGGTTGTCTGAATATTTATCCTTCCCTTATTCTTATTAATACTCATAATCCTCTCCAAGGGATTATCCCTGAGACTCCTCTCCCCTTCATTTCTGACAAGATTCAAAATCTCATCTTCATGATTTTTCAGGAAACCACCTCCTAATGTAACAACGCCGCTTGGGAAATTATCTTCAATCTTCAGACATGCAGGACAGGTAACTATACGGGCAGTCTTTTTCTTAATATTAGTTTTATACAACTCCTCATCAATGAACCACTTTTTCTCCTTGTATATTGCATGACAGCCTTTACAGATTGACACCCCATGTCTGCTACCCTTTGGTAAATAAGGGTCATTTACCTTAACAAAATGTTTTAACTTATCTCCTTTAATATACTGAATATCCTTTTTTTTCATTTAACCCCCCTCTCCCTAACTCTATAACTCTTTCTATCCTTAACTCTTTTTCTTCGTTATTTCATGTTTTGTTTTTTTTGAGCCGTGATAGAACCTCTTCTTCAATACCCTCCTTATTTTTTTGATATCTTTATTCTTATAAACTTTTAAGACATCCTCCTCTATATTATAAGTATTTTTAACTATATCATCCTTTTCATTTTCGCCCACAAATAAAGTCTCCTTTCTTATTAACTTATATTTTAAACTCACAACTAACTACTAAAACAGTTGTTGGTTGTAAGTTGTTTGTCAATTAGTAAATATAAGAAAATATTGATATGGCAAAAAATAATAATCAGCCTCCAATTTAAAACCTGCCTTTAAAATCTCCCCCATTATTTTATCCTTTGAAATTCTAATATTAAGAGGGGGACCAACCGGCGTATCTACAACATGAAAATCCACAATAGCCAGTCTTCCATTTTTTTTCAAAACCTTTTTCAGTATTTTAAGATAATTGTCCCTCCCTTCAATATGATGATAGGTATCACATATAAAAATCAGGTCAATAGAGGATTCTAACAGGAGAGGGTCATCTGACTTTGATAGTATCGTCTTTATATTATTGAGCCTCTCCTTCTTTGCCCTTTTTTCTATATATTCTATCATCTCATTTTCAATATCAACTGCATAAATCCTTCCACTATCCCCTACCCTTTTTGATAATAGGACAGAGAAATATCCAGACCCTGCACCTATATCAGCTATAACATCACCATCCCTTATTGCAAGATAGTCAACAACCTTTTTCGGCTTTTGCCACTCAGCCCTGTCAGGGCTTTCCATCCTCTGGATATATTCATTTATAGATTTAAAAGGGTGGTGTTTATGATGTATTTCTTCTGCGTCAACACCGCTTAAAATAGGCGAAAGGCTGGTGATGAGTAAAAGTAATCTGAAAAATTTTATAAAATGTATAAACATCTCATGCAGCTCCTTTTTATTTTTTAATATATCTTTTAGAAAAGTAAAAATAAACTTAAATATTATTTGAGATGTTAATTTTATACTATCGGTAAAATGTAAAAGTTGTCAAGGGAAAACCTTGAAATAGGCTTATTATCTTAATCAGCGGAGAGAATCACTTCATAGGAATACCAAACCTTTCTTTAAGCCTATTTATATCCACATTTTCGGTAAAGAGTGCAAGATATCTGTTTATCTTCTTTTTGTCTTCAAAGTCAAGGGTTATAACCGCCTTATCAAGTTTTTCAATTGTAGAATAAGTATCAAGATTAACAATTATTATTGGAATACCTTTTTCCTCAGCCTTTCCTAATACTACACTATTGGGATGCCTCCCGCCTGTAAGTATTATCCCCTTTGTGGATGTCTCCATTGCTGCAATCTGAAGGTCTGCTCTGTCACCTCCTGTGATAAGTATCTTGTTATTTATCCTCCTGAAGTAATTTATAGCTAATTCCAAATCCATTGCACCGATTACATAATTTGTTGCAAGTTCATCCAGCTTGTCTTTGCAACATATAACCTCTCCTGCTACCAGTTCACATGCCTTTCTTAAGCTGATAGCTCCCAAAAACCTATCTTCCGGAATAACTCCATATACAGGTATCCCATTGTTTTCAAGGAAAGGTATTACAACATCTTTTAGGTAATTTATCTTTTCCGGCATTACCTGCGTAATTATAACCCCCTGCAGTCTGTCATTAAGTGTCTCTTTTATAAACATTAAATTGTCAATAAATATCACATCACTAACAAATCTATCAACAAGAAGAACCTTTACATCCAAAACCTTTGATAGAGTTAAACCATTGGCACCAACTATGCTGCCGTCAAAAAGACTATTACCGCCTTTTACAATAACAATGTCTTTACCCAAGGATAATTTTTTATAGGCATCTTCTATCTTTTTTAAAAATCCCTCCTCTTTTCTGTTAAGTATTTTGAATATTGTATCCTGATTCAGAATTACAGGACATATCATGTCATAGGGGTCCTTCAATTCAAGGACATTCTTCATGAGATGTACGTCATGGTCTGTGAGTATCCTATTAACAATCATGGGCTGAATACCAACAGGTTTAAAGTATCCTATATTTAATCCATCTTTTTTAAATAAGAGTCCCAATGCCCAGGCTGACAGGCTCTTTCCTGACTTTACACCAATTGAATTTATAAATATTGAATTCATACATCCTCCTTTAATCTAAATCTGCTGTCTATTGCTACAACTCCTTTTCCCTCTGGTCTTACTATTAAGGGATTTATCTCTCCTTCCAGAATTTCTGGAAAATCCACAGAGAGGTGTGAAAATCTTATTATTGCATCCTCAAGGGATTTCAGGTCGCTCCCAATCTCTCCCCTTACACCTTTGAGAAGGGGATAGGATTTTATCTCCGAAACCATTGTATTCGCCTCAAATTTATTTACAGGACATAATCTGAAAGATACATCTTTTAATACCTCTACATATATGCCTCCAAGCCCAAACATGAGCATTGGCCCAAAAGACATATCCCTTGTAAAACCTATTATTACTTCTTTACCATCTGTAACCATTTCCTGAATAGAAACACCTTTAATAAATGCATTTGTCATATATTTTTTTACATTTGAAATTATCTCTTCAAAGGCATTCTTTACCTCTTCCTTATCCCTTAGCTTTACAGCAACCCCTCCAACATCGGTTTTGTGAAGGATTTCCGGTGATACAACTTTCATTACTATCGGATAACCTATCTCTTCGGCACAGGCAATTGCCTCTTCAGAATTTCTTGCAAAGGCATTCTTTGGCAGTGCAAAACCATACGAGAGGAGTATATTCTTTGAATCTTCATAACCCATAGCAAATATCCGTTTTTTCAAATAGTTATTTAATATTTCCTTAGTTGTTTCTTTTATAATTTTACTCTCACTTACATCTTCTTCTTTTATTCTCCCAGTCTCCTTTTTACGGCAAGCCATTATCTCAAAACACCTTACAGATTTTTCAGGAAAGAAGAGATTTGGAATAGCATTTTTCTCCAAGAAATCTACCCCTCCTTTTACTGTCTCTTTTCCCATAAATGATGTAATTAAGGTTTTTCCATATTTTCGTGAAGTATCAATAACTGCCTTAGCTGTCCCTATCGGGTCTGTCATCTCCTGAGGGGTAAGTATTACGAGTATGCCATCTACCCCTTCATCTTCAGCCACTATCGTCAGGGCAGTATTATATCTTTTTGCATCTGCATCACCAACCACATCTACCGGGTTGTATATGGAACATATAGGCGGTAGTAACTCCCTCAATTTTTTTATGGTATTGCTGCTAAAGGCTGCTATTTTGACTGACGACATTTCACAGGCATCCGCAGCAATGATACCAGGTCCACCGGCATTAGTTATTATGGCAAGCCTATTCTCCTTTGGAAGGGGTTGACATGAAAATACCCTTGCATAATTCAGGAGTTCTTCAATTGTATTTGCCCTGATAATGGAAGACTTTATAAAGGCAGCCTTAAACACTTTTTCCATGCCTGCCAGTGTTCCCGTATGAGAAGATACAGCCCTTGCACCTGCGTCAGAATTTCCTGATTTAAGGATGATAATAGGTTTTCTCTTTGATACCTCCATGCTTACAGACAGAAATTCCACTCCATCCTTGACCCCCTCTATGTAACCCGCAATAACATCTGTATCAGGGTCATCCCCAAGAAATTTTAAAACCTCTGTTTCTGTGATATCCGCCTTATTACCCAGACTTACCATCTTTGAAAAACCAATATTCCCTCCAGCCGCATAATCAATAATAGAAGTAAGAATTGCACCAGACTGGGATAAAACAGAAATATTTCCTTTTGGCGGGAGTCTTGCGGCAAAAGTAGCATTAAGCCCTATTGAGGTATTTACTATCCCCACACAATTTGGTCCGATTATTCTTATACCGTATTTCCTTGCCTTCTCCATTAATTCCCTTTCCAGTTTGGCTCCTTCCGGACCTATCTCCTTAAACCCTGCTGATATTACTACCATTGAGTTAATACCTGCCTTTCCACAGGATTCAATAGATTCAAGTATCGCCCGGGGGGATATTATCATGATGCATAAATCTATCTTATCTTTTATATCACTGATAGAAGCGTAGGCAGGAAGCCCGAAGATTTTCTTTGACTTAGGATTCACAGGGAAGATTTTACCGGTAAATCCAAAATCTATTATATTTTTTATAACCGCACAGCCGACCTTCCCTTTTGATTCTGAGGCGCCTACAACTGCCACAGATTCGGGATTAAAAAAATTTTTAAGCATAGCAGAAATATACAACTTTTATTCTGGAGATGCAAATTAAGATATTTTTTTCATTGAAATATTATACTAAATCATGTTAAATAGATTCTGGTGAAAAAAATATCATTTTTCATCGCACACTAAATAGAAACAAAATGTTAGACTATTTTTCAACTCTCTGGATAATTGAAGTTTTTAGAAAAGGAGGGATAGTAATGTATCCCATCCTCCTATGTTCTGTATTTGCTTTGACAATTATAACGGAAAGGCTCTTTTCCCTGAGAAAAAAGAGGGTAATACATCCGGAAATCCTTCAGGAAATAAGAAAATACTGGTATGGCAAAGAAATAGATAAAGCTATTACAATATGTCAGAATACTGATATTGCCATGTCGCGCATATTAAAGGCAGGACTTTTAAGATTCAATTATGGAATATTAGAAATAGAAAGGGCGATTGAAGGTGCCGGAAATCATGAGGCAACACTATTGACTGCAAACCTGCGGGGTCTTGGTGTAATTGCCAATTTAGCTCCACTGCTTGGTCTTCTTGGAACGGTAACAGGGATGATAAAAGCCTTCGGTGCAATTGCTGAAAAAGGCACAGGAAATCCCAGTATTGTAGCCAGTGGAATCGCCGAGGCATTGATAACAACTGCAGCAGGACTTATTGTGGGTATACCAGCGTTAACTGTTTATTATTATCTTAAGGGGAAGGTGGATAGATTGGTATTTGATATGGAGGAGATATCCTTGAAATTTCTGGAAGAACTGGCCCAAAGAAGAGGACACATGCCACCAGAACACAAGAGCACCAGTAAAGACGCATCGTAAGTATAGTGACTGGTGTCTTGGTATCTTCAAAAGTTAATATGCAATTCAGAAAAAGAGATGAAGAGGATTATAGTATCCCGTTAACCTCACTTATAGATGTAGTATTCCTGCTTCTTATTTTTTTTATGGTCTCTACGGTGTTTATAGATTTTACAAAAAAAATGGATATAGAACTTCCGGAATCAAAAATATCTGATTTGCCACTGGATAGAAAGAGTTTTGAGATAGAGATGATGCTGGATAAAAAAATATATCTTGACGGAGAGGAAGTTGCAATAGAAAAACTGGAATCAAGATTAAAGAACCTCTCAGAGAAGGTAACGAAAAAAGCAGCCATTATAAAGGCTGACCGTGGACTGCCTTATGGTGAAGTAATTAAGGTAATGGGTATATGCAAGGCTGTTAGGATAATGGATATAGATGTTGCAGTTAAGTAGCATTGTTTGTTATTGTTTCTAATGCAGATAAATTTTTTATCCATATTTTTCCTCTCTGCGATGTAATAACCCCCTTTTTCTTGAATTTGCTTAATACCCTTATAGAAGTTTCCACGGTAGTTCCAATCATATCTGCCAGTTCCTGTCTTGTTATGGAAATTGGGATATTTTCTTCAGATGTCTGCTCCCTGAATAATTTCAGAAGCATCTTGGCAATTCTTATTTCTACTTTTTCTACAGCCATAGTTTGCATAATTTCATGAGCTGTTACGAGTCTTTTACCCATTGTTTTTGCAATGGATGATGTCAGACCGGCAAATTTTTTTTCGAGGTCAAGATAATGATTTTTTGATAATTTCAGTATTATGCTCGGTTCACCTGCAATAGCAGAAGCCGGAAATGGATTTCCAGAAAGCAGAGGCACTGCACCAAAGATTTCACCGGAAGGTATGATATCTATAATTATATCTTTGCCAGAAAATGAATGTTTAATTATCTTTACTCTTCCCTGATATACAAGATACAGGTAGTTACATAGCTCGCCTTCATAAAATATATATTCATCTTTGTTGTAATTCTCCTCAATGAATAATCTTGAAAGTTTATCTATTTCATGATGTGGAAAAGATTCTAATATTGATAAGCCTTTTAGAAAGGATTTTTTATCCATTTTTTACCAGTTTTTATGCGTAAAATATATCATAATTTATATCAAAAACATATATATTTTATTTATAGCAAGACTAAAATTCCCTTTGGTGATATTAAAATTTAGTTTATACTATCTTAAATTGTTAAGAATAATCAAATAGCCAATATGATAGTATGAAGTTTAAAAGTTCAGCAATATCCAAACAGTTAATTTTTGATTTTAATGCAACACCAAGATTTACCTTTGATAACTTTCTTGTCTGTGATGAAAATGAGATAGCCCATAAGACATCGCTTTATGTCAGCAAGAACCCCTTTGAAGGAATTAATCCTCTATATATCTGTGGAGGTGAGGGGACAGGTAAAACTCACCTTTTAAATGCTATGGGAAATTCAATCAAATCAGCTATGCCCCACCTAAATCTCCTATATGTATCATCATCTGATATATTGGAACGGTATAATAATACGCTTTCTTACGAAGAAATTATTATTATATCCAAGGAATATAAAAAAGTTGATATATTAATGATTGACGACATACACCTTATCAACAACAGAGAAACAATTCAGGAACAGGTATTTCATATTTATAATGAATTGCTCTCAAAGGGTAAAAGAGTTATAGTAGCCGGCAGAAGGTCTCCTGAACAGATAACAGGATTGAATGATTATTTAAAATCGAGATTTTTGTCAGGAATGATTATAGCGATAAAATCAAACAAGGATACAATCAAAAAAAGCATATTAAAAAAGATGGCATTAGATGAGAATCTAATCATATCCGAGGCATCAGTAGAATATATACTGAATCACTTCAATCGCGAAATAAGTGAGCTTCATAAAGTCATTCAAGAGATAAATACCTATTCTATGACTAACAAGAGGAAGGTTACTCCTGAATTAATAAAAGAGGCGATAAGCCTTTCTAAAGGACTTCATCAATGATATGAATGAAAATTCAAATAGATTTTTCCTTAGAAAAAAATTAAATTTACCCCCTCTATATATATTTGTTAAAAGCCTACTTTATGGTTATACCAGCATAACCTACTACCTGCTCATAATCTCCACTTACCTCTCCCGAGGTCATGTATTTGATTAATTTTGCCTTTTTTGCACCGAGATTTTTACAGGCAATAAGAACTGCAGTTGTTGGGGCAATCCCACACATTGATATATTATTCCTCTTGACAGTATCGAAAAGCCCCTTCGGATTCAGCTCCAATATCTGCTCAATTGCCATCTTATCTTTTAAACTTGCCGATTCATGAGGTTCGTAATGAGTCATATCAGTACTTGCCACAATCAATGTATGTTTATTGAATATCTTAACTGCCTTTGATATTGCCATTCCCACATCTTCACATATCTTATAATCTATAGTCATCATGGTAATTGGAACTATTTCAAAGTCTTTTTTGATATATTGGAGGAACGGTATCTGAACTTCCAGAGAATGTTCATGAATATGTCCTATATTATCAGCCTTTATATATCTGGAATTGGATATAATTGCCCCTGATAATTCGTTATTGATTCTTACCCTTCCATCAGGTATCTCCCACTCTCCTGAAGCCATAAGAGATACCGTTTCTCCAAGCCCTGTGTGATTTGGACCCACTATAACTACAACATCCGGAATGTTTATGCTTGAATAAACGGCACCTGCTACTGCACCTGAGTATATATAACCTGCATGAGGAGATACAACTCCCAAGACATCATTTTTTTCCATAGATTCAATCATAAATTCCCTTATCTGTCTTTTTAAAGCATCAGGTGAGGAAGGATAAAATCTTCCTGCTACTGCCGGTCTTCTTATCATAAAACCTCCTATGTTTTAAAATGTTCTTGCGAATAAAAAAGTTTTCTGTTAAATTTTACATTATGAAAAAAACAGATTATCTCCACGATATATGCTTATAATATTATCCCTAACTCTGACTTTGTCAAATCTGTCGGGAAGATAGCTACCTATTACATAAGAAAGATAGAGATACCAATTGCGGGAGAAATATTTGAAAACGGGAATGGGTAAACGGCATCTTCAGAATCGTTTGAAACGTTTCCTATCTCTAACGGGGCGTGGCGCAGCCTGGTAGCGCACCTGAATGGGGTTCAGGTGGTCGGAGGTTCAAATCCTCTCGCCCCGACCATAAAATTTCAATAGATGTTATCTTCTATAAATTTTATCACTCCTAAGTTATTTTTGTTCTATCTATTTTTTTGTTGCAGTAGTCTGCAATTAATGACATAATAAATTAACCTTCCATTATTTATATATTCCCTAAAAATATTTTGGCGGAAGATAAAAATCTGATTTTCTGATTAGATGGGAGATTGTTATTTCTGAATTACCATATATCCAATTGATGTAAGGGTTACAAAATACAGGAATAGGTTTTTAGAAGGGATAAGTAAGTATGCATGTAAATAAAATAAGAAATATAGGGATAATTGCACATGTAGACCATGGCAAAACAACTCTGGTTGATGCCATGCTGAGGCAGTCAGGAGTTTTCCGGGAAAATGAACAGGTTATTGAGAGGGTTATGGACAGTAATGAACTTGAGAGAGAGCGGGGTATTACTATATTTTCTAAGAACGCCTCTATCTTTTATAAAGATTTCAAAATAAATATTGTTGATACACCAGGACACGCCGATTTTGGCGGAGAGGTAGAGAGGATACTTAGAATGGTGGATGGAGTTTTACTTTTGGTTGATGCATGTGATGGGCCAATGCCGCAGACCCGATTTGTATTGAAAAAATCTCTTGAGCTTGACCTTAAGCCTGTAGTAGTAATCAACAAGATAGATAGGTCAGAGGCAAGACCTGAACAGGTCTTAAATGGGATATTTGACCTCTTTGTCAATCTGGATGCGAACGATGACCAGCTTGATTTTCCTGTTGTATATACCTCTGCAAAACATGGAATAGCTATGTTGAATATGGAAGATAAGGGCAGGGATATAAAACCACTCTTTGAAACAATTATAAGATATGTACCACCACCGCCAGGTGATGGCAAATCTCCTTTTCAAATGCTTGTTACAACAATAGATTACAATAATTATCTGGGGAGGATTGCAATCGGGAAGATAGCCAGTGGAGTTGTAAGAACAGGAGACCAAATAATACTTGTAAGGAAAGATGGAAGTGTTGAATCAGGGAAGATATTAAAACTTCTGGGTTATCATGGATTGAAACAGATTGAAATTGATGAGACTATATATGGAGATATTGTAGCAATTGCAGGCTTAAAAGATGTAGATATTGGAGATACTATATCAGATGTATCATATCCTCTCCCACTACCATATACGAAGATTGATGAACCTACTCTATCTATAAACCTTATGGTCAATACAAGTCCTTTTGCTGGTCAGGATGGAAAATTTGTAACCTCAAGACAATTGAGAGAAAGGCTTTTAAAGGAACTGAAAAGTAATGTCAGTCTAAAAATAGAAGAGATGGAAGGTGGTGATACATTTAAAATATGCGGAAGAGGAGAACTTCATCTCGGCATACTCATAGAAACTATGAGGAGGGAGGGATATGAATTTCAGGTGTCAAAACCAGAGGTAATATTAAAAAAAGAAAATGGAATTGTTATGGAGCCTGTAGAATGGCTCATTATTGATGTGGAAGAGGATCATTTAGGAAAGATAATAGAGAAATTAGGACAGAGAAGAGGAGAGATGAAAAATATGATTCCCCTTGGGAGAGGTGTAAAACGATTAGAATATACAGTTCCTGCAAGAGGATTGCTAGGGTTTAGGTCAGAACTTATGACTGAAACAAAAGGTACAGCAATTATGCACCACTCATTTCATGGATATGCTCCTTACCGTGGTGAAATATCCTACAGGGTGAATGGTGTTCTCATCGCAATGGAAAATGGAATCTCTACAACTTATGCATTAAATAATCTTCAGGAGAGGGGTAAACTCTTTATTGATTCAGCTACTGATGTATATGAAGGCATGATAATCGGAGAAAATGCCAGAGAAGGAGACATGGTGGTAAACCCCTGCAAAGGGAAAAAACTTACAAATGTAAGGGCAGCAGGGTCAGATGACACAATAAAAATAACTCCACCTGTTAAAATGAGTCTGGAACAGGCATTGGAATATATTGAAGAAGACGAACTCGTAGAGATAACCCCCCAAAATATTCGTCTTAGAAAAAAGTATCTGTCCGCAAGTGAAAGAAAAAGGAAAGAGAGAGTCGCTTAAATTTTAACGATAGACACCTATAGAATTATTAACAAAAATTGTTGATACCTTGTGGAAAACCTCTTCCAATATGTTATTCTTGCTAATAATTTTTCAAAATGCTTAAATTTTAATCAAACCACAACACTCAATATATCAATATTATATGATAACCTTTTGATTTTTTTACAATTTCTCTTGAATGATAATTTTACCCCAAAGAACATTTCAACAAAATAAAGGAAATCCTTTTCTATTTCTTAATTTTTATTTATATTATTGCTTCCTTTTAGCATTAAAATCACGATGATAAAAAACAGTAAAACTGCTTGAATTATCAGAAGTATTGCATCAATTATTCTGCCATGTTTCAGGACTATTGCACTTATACCCATAGATGCTGAAAGAAGATATATAAACAATACAGTCTGTCTCTTGCTCAGCCCTAAATTTGACAGACGATGATGAAGGTGATCTTTTCCAACAAAACCTATCCATTCCTTAAATGTCTTCACCTTACCTGTTGCAATTCTGGAAATTGTAATATATGTCATATCAAATATTAATACACTTAATATAAGGGTAGGCATACTGTATGCCTTTACAGGCTCATTTGTTGCCCATCCCATCATTACCGTAAGACTTGAAACCATAAACCCCATAAAAGTGCTTCCGGTATCCCCAAGAAAAATAGATGCAGGATGACTATATCTAAAATTGTATGGTAAAAACCCAAGTGAACTTCCTAAAATGGCTATTGAGAGAAACATTACATAATTCTGACCTGTTTGTATAGCAACTATGCTTATATAAAATAATGAAATGGCTGTCAATCCTGTTGCAAGTCCATCCATTCCATCTATAAAATTCATCGCATTTGTTATCCCTATTATCCACAGATATGTAATCAATATTTCAAGGATATCACCCCACCATACAGGAGGCATAAAACTTAAGATAACACCATAATACATCATTATTGATGCAGCGATTATCTGCATAAGGAGTTTTATTTTTGCAGACAACCCAAAAATATCATCCGTAAAACCTGTGAGCATAACTATTGTTGAAGCAATAGCAACACCTTTCAATTCTAGTGAAAATTGAAAATTATAAATCACTACCGATGCAAAGGCGATATATACAGCTAACCCTCCCAGCCGTGGTGTGGGGAATTGGTGGATTTTCCTTTCATCCGGTTTATCAACAACCCCTATTTTAAGTGCCAGTAACCTCACGAGGGGGGTTGTGAAATATGACACCAAAAAGGAGAGGGATAAAATGTAAAACCATTTAATCTCTGTAATTTTAGAGAAAAGCCCTGTCTTAGAAAAAAGGAGTGCAAAAAATATAAATACAGGTATCAGATAAAGAAAGAAAATTTTTACAAGTCTATTCAATTTTTATCCTCCACCATTTTTCAGCAACCTTGAGTATTTTCTTTACTTCATCATTACTAAGAGAAGGATATATAGGGATTGATATTAATTCATTCCATACCCTATCAGTTTCAGGGAAACCACCCCCCCATTTATCCCCCCCTTGCGAAGGGGGGGATGGAGGGGGGGTAAGATACCTATGGATTGGTTTGAACACAGGTCGCATACATTTTACACCATTATCCTCAAAAAACTTTAAATCCTCCTCCAATCCCACCTTCATCCCCCCTTTTGTAAAGGGGGACAGAGGGGGATTTCTTCTTATTACATACCTAAAATATATATGTTCACTTTCTGGATAGACTTTCGGAATTGCTATCCCCAAATTAGAAAATCTATTATTGTATAAATTGGCAATCTCCCTCCTCCTTGATATAAATGAATCAAGCCTCTTTAATTGAGAAATCCCAAGGGCAGCCTGCATATCTGTCATCTTATAGTTGTATCTTATTATATAATTAGCCTTATGGTCGTATTCCCTCAAATCCCTGATATTTTCTAATATTTTATCTGAATTTGAGACAACCATCCCCCCTTCACCTGTTGTCATCACCTTTGTAGCATAAAAAGAAAATATTGCACAATGACCAAAGCTTCCTGCTTTCTTATCTTTATATGAAGCCCCTACAGACTGGGCACAGTCTTCAATAACAGGGATGCCGATACTTAATATATCTTTAATATCGGCAGGGAGTCCAAAAATATGTGGGACGATAACAGCCCTCGTCTTCTTCGTCAATTTTTTTTTCAAATCTGCGGGAGAAATATTATATGAATCAGGATTTATATCTATAAGCAATGGCCTTGCCCCTGTATAGTTAACGGCATTAAGGAGGGCAGGACAGATGTAGCTTGGAATGGCAACATCATCCCCCTCTTTTATACCAAGTGCTATAAGTGATAGGTGAAGAGCAGCGGTGCCAGAATTTACAGCTACTCCACCTTTAACACCAATATACCTTGCCATATCAGATTCAAATCTTTCTACAACTTTTCCCTGAGAGACATAACCCGAATTTATCACATCAACTACTGCTAAGGCTTCTTCTTTATTTAAAGTAGGTTTTGAGTGGGGAATCATACAAAAAAGTAATATGAACTTTATAACTATTTATAGTTTCATCTGTGCTTCTGCATCCATATTGTAGAAAACATCTCCATTTTTATCCTTTATAAATCTATGGTGCCCTGCACATGCAATCATTGCAGCATTGTCCGTACATAGGACAGGGCTTGGGTAATACACGGTGATACCTTCTTCAATCCCCCTTTTCTGCATACTATCTCTCAAAAGTTTATTTGATGCAACACCGCCGGCTATTACAATAGTTTTTACATTATACATTTTTGCTGCTAAAAATGCCTTATTAATTAACACATCCACTACTGCCTGCTGAAAACTTGCTGATATATCAGGTAAAGACATTACTGATGTTGAGTAGGGTGGAATGAAACCATCAATATAATTTTTTAGTGCTGTCTTCACGCCGCTGAAGCTGAAATCAAGAGAGTCTTTGTCCATATATGCCCTCGGAAAATTTATTGATAACGGATTCCCGCCAATGGCAGCCTTCTCAATGGCAGGGCCGCCGGGATACCCCAGTTTAAGCATCTTTGAAGCCTTATCAAATGCCTCACCTGCCGCATCATCCCTGCTCCTTCCGAGTGCCTTATATTTCCCGAAACCCTCAACCAGATAAAGTTCTGTATGCCCACCTGAAACGAGGAGGGAGATAAATGGAAAAGATATATCAGGCTTTTCCAAAAAAATGGATAAGATATGACCCTCCAGGTGATTTATGCCAATTAGGGGTTTTTTCAGTACATAGGCAATCGCCTTTGCAGTTGAAAGACCAACAAGGAGGGCTACTATAAGACCAGGTCCTCTGGTTACAGCAAAAAGGTCTATATCATTAATATTAATCCCTGCCTTATTCAGTGCCTCCTTTATGACAGGGCTTATATTCTCAATATGCCTGCGGCAGGCAAGCTCAGGGACAACACCGCCATATCTATTATGTATCTCATGCTGTGAAGCGATAATATTTGATTTAATTTTAATGCCGTGTTCACGAGAAACCTCTACTACTGCCGCCGCAGTCTCATCACACGAAGTCTCAATTCCGAGGATTAACATATTAGTCTAAAAGTCTAAGAGTTGTTTTCACTTTTAGTCTTTTAGACTCTTAGACTGAATTTCAATTCACCAACTCTGAAACCGGTACTATCTCTATACCTTTTTCCTTTATCACAGCAACCATTTTCTGGAGGGCTGAAAGGGTCTGGTGGTGTGGATGTCCTATTCCTATTGCCGAACCATTTTTCTGGGATAAATTTATTAATTTCTCTATCTGCCCTTTTATATACTCTTCATCTTCTATGTTATCAAGGAACACATTACGACGGGCAGTCTTAACTCCAGACTTCTTAGCTGTCTGGTATCCCATGGACTTTGGGGTTGTAAAACTATCAATAAAAAAGAGATTTTTGTTTTTCAGGATTTCCATGACATATTTTGTATATTGCCCATTTTCCGTAAATTTAGAACCCATATGATTATTTACACCGACTATGTGTGGTATTGAAGATATGTAATCTGTAATTAAGATATTAATATCATCCTTATCCATTTTATCTGTCAGTTGTTTTAAAAAGGGGGGTTCAGCTATATCTCCATGCGGTTCCATAGGCAGATGCAGGAGGACATCTCTTCCTTTAAATCCTGCCTCATCGGCAATTGTTTTTGAAAATTTCAGATTGGGTAGAATAGAAAAGGATATAGAAGCATCTATATCAAGAAAAGCCTTTGCAATTTCCTTATTCCATCCGAGGTCGTCTATTATAATTGCTACTTTCTTTACATCCGATTTTAAATTGTCTCTTGATACTATGGAATTTTCTAATTCAAGGGGTATCCTGTCATAAACTTCATACCTAAATTCCCTATTTTTGTTTCCATTCTGTTTGTATAATACTATCCCCAGACTGACCAATAAAATAATTATTATGGTAAAGATTATGGTCCATAGTTTATAAAAACCTGATTTTTTCATGAACCAATAAAAAAGCTCAGGGCAAGGAGTTCAGAATTTTAAACTCTGAGCCACTAACTCTTATTTGGTGCCTCCTTTTGTCTGCTTAAACAGGTTCCAGCTTTTCAGAAGTGATACCGCCCTTTCCAGTTGCGGGTCTTCCTCTCCTGTCTTTCCTTTTATCTCAACAGGCTGTTTCTTTTCACCTTCGGGTGTTCCCTCATCACCTTTAAGGTGATTTTTAAGGTCCTTTTCTCTTACAATAGTTGGTGATTCTGGATGTCCTGTTGTAGTCTTGGCTGTCAAAACAGGCTCCTCAACGATTATATCCGGTGCAATCCCCTTACCCTGAATTAATCTCCCTTTAGGTGTGTAATATTTTGCAGTAGTAAGCCTCAGGGCAGAGCCATCACTCAAAGGTATTATAGTCTGAACAGAACCCTTTCCAAAGGTTGTTGTTCCAACTACAACAGCCCTCTTTAAATCCTGAAGGGCACCTGCTACTATCTCTGATGCACTGGCACTGCCGGCATTTACAAGGACAATCATTGGAAAATCAAGATAGGGATTTCTACCACTGGAAGAAAATTTTAGATTTTGTTCCTCTCTCTTCCCTTTTATATAAACAACTAACTGCCCCTTTTCAAGAAATCTATTACAAACCTCTACTGCCTGATTGAGAAGTCCGCCGGGGTCGTTTCTCAAGTCAAGAATTAATCCGATTATAGGGTTTTTTGTAACAGATTTTAAAGCAGCATCCAGTTCTTCGGAAGTGTTTTTCGTAAAACTCTTTATCTTTATATATCCAACTGTTTCATCCATAATCTGGTATTTTACACTTTTTACTTTTATGATATCCCTTACAATTTCGAAATCCTTTGGTTCTTCAAACCCATCCCTCATAATTGTAATGATAACCTTTGTCCCCTCCTTGCCCCTCATCTTCTTCACCGCTTCCATTATACTCATGTCTTTTGTTGATTCCCCGCCTATCTTCAGCACCTTATCATTAGGCTTCAATCCTGCCCTATCTGCTGGTGTATCCTCAATAGGGGCAACCACAGTAAGGATTTCATTTTTTATTGTTATCTCTATACCAAGTCCGCCAAATTCTCCTTCAGTCTCTACCTGAACCTCTTTAAAGATATCCGGTGTCATATAAGAACTGTGTGGGTCAAGCGTCCTCAACATACCCTTGATGCTACCATTAATGAGGTCTTCAGATTTCACATCCTCAACGTAATTTGCTTCTATCAGAGATAATACTTCGGTGAAAACCTTCAGATTATCGTATGTACCACTTACTGCCAGTACATTTTTTGCCTTGTCACTACCAAGAAAAATTCCGGCAGAAATAAATAAGGTTATAATAACTACTACAATTCTCCATTTTATCGTCTTTAACATCTTCCCTCCCTTTAAATAGAATTATATTATAACTCTTTACCGATGTGCTATCTTATGAGGCATAAGCCAGACAAGAGGGTCTTCAGGTTTACCCCTTTGTCTTATTTCAAAATAGAGGGTATACCCGTTAATTGAATCTGTATCCCCCACCTTCCCTATTATGTCTCCAGCCTCTACCCTTTCACCTACGCTCATCTCTATTTCATCCAGATGTCCGTATAGCGAGTAATAACCTTCACCGTGGTCTATTATTATTAGTTTACCATATCCTCTAAACCAGTCAGCAAAAATAATATCACCGGCGTGAATTGTTTTTACAGCAATACCCGGAAAAGAATCTATCTCAATTCCATTATTAAAAATATAGGTATTAAATTTTGGTTCCCTTACCTTTCCATAATTGGCTATGGTATTGCCTGTAATTGGCCATGGAAGAGAGCCTCTCTTTAAAGCAAAGTCTCCTGTTCCTTTGGGAGGTAAAACAGTGCTTACCTCTTTTCTCTTTTTTTCCAACATTTCAATAAGTCCCATTAATTGCTGTGATGAATCTTCCAGTTCTTCCTTTATACGCTCATAAACAACCCTCTTCTCCTTTATCTCACCGAGAAGTCTTTCTTTCCCCCTTTTTTCTATTTTCATTTTTCCTTTCTTTTTTGATACTTCTTCCTTAAGTATCCTGACCTCCTCCTCAGATTTAGATAGGGTTAACCCGTATCTTTCCAAATCTTTTTGTTCTTTAAAAAAGATTTCTACGATTTTAGAATCATGTTCTGCTATCTTCTCCATATATTTTATTTTTTGAATAAAATCAGTAAAATTATTTGCAGACAGGGCAATCTTTAAATATGTCAGATTCCCTTCTTTATATAAAGCCCTTAGCCTATCATGAAGGAGTCTTTTCTGCCTGTTCATCTTAGATTCTGATTCTTTTTCCTTTGTCTCTATTCCCTCTCTCCTGTTCTGAATCTCTGATAATTCTAAGTTGTAAACCATAAATTCCTTTTCTGCTATTTTTAAACTGCGATTTAAGATATTTAATTTAGAGAGGACAGAATCCTCCTCCTTTTTTACTGTTGATACCTTTGTCTTCTGTTTATTAATCTTATCCTCTATTTCATTAAGCTGACGCTTTTCCATTTCTATTTGCCGTGTCAACTTGTCAATATTATCGGCATATGCAATAGGGAGAATTAAGAAATTAGAAACCAGAAAAAAGAATACAGAAAATGATAAATAACCTCTTGATATCTTGCATCCTGCATCTTGTTTACCATTCCTTAATATTCTCATGTTCTTACCTTTAATATCCTTCCCAGAGAGATTAGACTGCCGATGAAGCCAAGAAATATACCTGAAACAACCAACCATATTATACCATTAGATGGAATAAATAATATATCAGAAAACCCGAATACAAATATTACTGAAGGGCTTAATTTACTCACGATTATCTCGTAGCCTATAAACAATAACATAATTGATATTATGGTCCCGGTAAATCCCTGAATCATCCCCTCTATAATAAATGGACCTTTGATGAAATGATTGGTAGCTCCTACCAACTTCATAATCTCTATCTCGTCCAGACGAGAGTAAACGGATAACTTTATGGTATTAGAAATGATAAAAAGCAAACCCATTGCGAGAACCCCGCCTACCGCACCCATTCCCAATTTAAAGAAAACCATAAATGTTTCAAATCTGTCAATCCACTCCCTGCCGTATTCAACCTCTTCAACCCCTTCTACCCCAGCTAATCCATTTGCTATCCTCCCCATATCATCTAATGTCCTAAACCCCTCTTTGACTTCTATTATAAAAGAGGCAGGTATGGGATTGGAGTCGAGACCATCAAGTATTGCCTTTTTATCCATCAATTTATTTTTGAAATTAATCAGTGCATCCTCTTTTGATACATAGGATACTTTCTCAATCTCTTTATAAAAGGCAATATTTCTCCGAAGATGTTCTATCTGCGATTGAGATATATTATCTTTAAGATATACTATGACTTTTATTTTACCTCCCAGGTCAATAGCCATTTTTTGAAGGTTTATGAAGATAAGAAAAAATATGCCAAAAAGGGTCATGGAAATTGCTATTGTCCCTATGGTAATAGCATTTAACCCTTTATTGACACGGATACTGGTGAGTGCCTCCTGAAAGGCATAAACTATACTACGAAAAATATTCACAATATTTATAAAAAATCTACAGGTTAATAACTGGCAAGCCATTTCCCCTATACTTTTCTATAGAATATTAATCACTTCAGATAAAGTCAATATTTTTTTAACGATTTAATAGTAGATTTAAAAATATTATCCTGAAAAAAACTTGCAATTTAAAAATCTCTGTGATATTTTAGTTTTAGAAAGCGAGGAATTTAGACCTGAAATCGTAAGCCTTCAATATTGAAAATAAGGAAAAGATTTCAATGTCAGAAAGTGGGTTTACTTGGAGAAGTTACCCACTTTTTTTATTTTGAAATATACTTAAACTTTATAGATTTTTGCCATCAAAAGTAAATGCAACAAATTAATGTAACAACTGCAGTAGAAAATCTGGTAAAGCCAATAGTAGAGTCAGAAGGGATGGAACTGGTTGATGTGGAATATAAGAAAGAAGGTAAAACATGGTATCTGAGGATATTTATTGATAAAAATGCCGGAGTTACACTTGATGACTGTCAGAATATCAGTTATCAGATAGAAAAACTGTTAGATGTGGAGGATATAATTTCTGATTCCTATACACTTGAAGTTTCATCACCGGGTATTGAAAGACCATTAAAAAAAATATCTGATTATAATAGGTTTAAAAACAGATTAGTGAAAATATTTTTGTATTCTCCGATTAATAATAAAAAGATTATAATTGGCAAAATTTTAGATACTGCTGATGAACTGATATCTATTGAAGAAGTTGAAAGTAGAGATATGATAAAAATTTTGTTTAAGGATATTGCAAAAGCACATTTGAAAAGTGAATTTTGACTAATTCACACTAAAAAATAACATTTTTCAGTATCAACTAACTGTGAAAAAGGAATTAGAATGAATTTAGTCAATATAATAAATCAGATAGGAAAGGAAAAGGGTATAGAAAAAGAGCGGCTCATAGAGGCCTTAAAGGCTGCTGTTGTCTCTGCATGCAGGAAGAGAATGGGTCTTGTTGAAGATTTAGAAATTACATTCAATAAAGATAGCGGCGAGATAGAGTTATTCATCAAAAAGAAGGTGGTGGATAAGGTGGTTGAAATAGAAAAAGAGATAACATTGAAGGACACGGTTACGATAAAGAAAGATGCAAAACTGGGTGATATTGTAATGGTCTCCTACAATGTCGGAGATTTGGGTAGAATTGCTGCACAGGCTGCAAAACAGGTTATTCTCCAGAAAGTTAGAGATGCCGAGAAGGAGTCTGTATTCAGCGGGTATAAAGATAAAAAAGGGCAATTAATCAGCGGTATGGTTTCAAGGGAAGACAGAGGGGATATAATTGTTGATATTGGAAAGACAGAAGGTATAATTTACGGGAGGGAACAATCTTTCAGGGAAACCTTCAAGAGGGGCGATAGACTGATGGCTTATGTTATTGATGTAAAGAAAAACTCGAGGGGTCCACAGATTGTATTATCCCGAACACATCCCGGACTTTTGATTAAACTTTTTGAAAGGGAGGTTCCTGAGATAGCCGATGCTACTGTCGAAATAAAGGGTGCAGCGAGGGACCCTGGCGGAAGGTCAAAGATAGCAGTATATTCTCACAGGAAGGATGTTGATGCTGTTGGTGCATGCGTGGGTATGAGAGGAATTAGAGTTCAATCTATTGTTCAGGAACTTAGAGGTGAAAAGATAGATATAGTTGAATGGTCTGATGACCCTGGAACATATGCTAAAAACGCCTTAAGTCCTGCGAAGATATCAAAAGTCAGCGTAAATGCACAAGATAAATCAATGGATGTTATTGTCCCAGATGACCAATTATCGCTTGCTATAGGAAAGAGAGGACAGAATGTAAAGTTAGCTGTGAAACTCTTGCGTTGGAAGATAAATATAAAAAGCGTGAGTGAATATAAAAAGGAAGTGGAAGCAGCAAAAGAGAAACTCTTAATCAAGAAAGAAGAATCAGAAATTGGCGAGGGTGAGATATCTGGAGATGGCGGGGAAATAGCAAGGATTGATGAAACCGAATAAAGGGGGTGGTTTTTCTGGCAAATATAAGGGTTTATGAATTGGCAAATCAGCTTGGCATAAAAAGCAAGGAATTGATTGAAGAACTCAAAAAACAAGGGGTAATTGTAAAGACCCACTCTAGTTCTCTTGATGAAGAAACTGCCCTTCTTATAAAGGCAATACTTACATCTCCAAAGAAAAAAGAGCCGACTCCTCAACCTGTGGAAGAAAAGGTACCACCGGCAGAGGTTAAAATAGTCCCCGAAAAAAAGGTTGAAGAAAAAGTAATAGAATCAAAGGTTGTAAAACCTGATGAGATTAAGGAGAAAGAAAAGATAAAGATTGGTGAGGCAATAACTATAAAGGAGTTGTCAGAGAAAATAAATATTCCTGCAAAGGAAATTATAAAAAAATTAATGGGAATAGGGGTAATGACAACTGTAAATCAGGTTATTGACTCTAAATCTGCCATATCGGTAGCAAAAGACTTTGGTATAGAGGTAGAGGTAATCAGTAAGGTGGAAGAAATTTCTGCCGAAGAAGAAGAAAAAGAGGGGCTAATCCCCCGTCCCCCCATTGTTACCATAATGGGTCATGTGGACCATGGCAAGACATCTCTCTTAGATGCAATAAGACAAACTAATGTTGCGGCAAAAGAGTCAGGTGAGATAACACAGCATATTGGTGCATATGAAGTGGATGTAGATAAAGGCAAGATAGTCTTTCTCGATACACCAGGACATGAGGCATTTACCGCTATGAGGGCAAGGGGGACAAAGGTTACAGATATTGTAGTCCTTGTAGTAGCAGCAGATGATGGCGTTATGCCTCAAACTATTGAAGCAATAAATCATGCTGAAGCTGCCGGTGGTGTGCCAATAATAGTAGCTATAAATAAAATAGATAAGCCAAATGCTAACCCTGATAAAGTTAGACAGGAACTGGCAAAGTTAAATCCACATCTCCTTCCAGAGGAATGGGGGGGGAAGACAATATATGTAAATGTTTCTGCCAAGAAAAAGATAGGAATTGAAGAGCTTCTCGAGATGATAATTCTTCAGGCTGAAATTATGGAGCTTAAAGCGAATCCACTAAAACCAGCAAAGGGAATAGTTGTTGAATCTAAGTTAGACAGGGGAAGGGGGCCAGTAGTTACAGTTCTCATCCAGAAGGGAACCCTGAAGGTGGGCGACCCATTCGTAGCAGGTCAATACTTCGGCAGGGTAAGGGCGCTGATAAATGACAGAGGAATAAAAGTTAAAGAGGCTGCACCGTCAATACCTGTGGAAGTATTGGGGCTTTCAGGTGTTCCTCAAGCAGGTGACTCTTTTCAGGTTGTTCCGGATGAAAAAAGTGCAAGACAGATTGCTTTATTGAGAAGTCAAAAACGCAGAGAAGAAGGTCTCGGAATAAAAATGAGGGTAACCCTTGAGGGCCTTTATAAACAGATAAATGAGGGGGTAGTAAAAGAACTTAACATTATTATAAAGGCAGATGTTCATGGGTCTATTCAGGCATTAGTTGACTCATTTGAAAAACTTGGAACCAAAGATGTAAAAATAAAAATAATACATGGAGCTGTAGGAGGAATTACAGAGACTGATGTTATGCTGGCTGCTGCGTCCAATGCAATAATTATAGGATTTAATGTAAAACCGACTGACAAGGCGTCTGAGGTGGCTGAAAAAGAGCAGGTAGAATTAAAATTATATTCAATAATATATAATACAATTGCCGTTGTAAAGGCTGCCATGGAGGGTATGCTGGAGCCAACTCTTGTAGAAAAAGTTATGGGAAAGGCTGAAGTTAGACAGTTGTTTGCTATACCTAAAATGGGAGTTATAGCAGGTTGTTTTGTTCTTGATGGTGTAATACAGAGAAATGCTGATGCAAAACTAATACGGGATAGTGTAATTGTATACCAGGGAAAGATAGGTTCATTGAGGAGATTTAAGGAAGATGTAAAAGAGGTGCAGGCAGGTTACGAATGTGGAATTGGAATAGAAAAATTTCAGGATGTAAAGATTGGAGATATTATTGAACCCTTCTTTTTAGATAAAATCGCAAAAAAGTTATAGTTACCATGGTTGTAGGAATTTGAATAAAAAGAGGCATTTAAATAGTATACTTAATAAAGTAGTGGATTTTATTGATGCAATGCATACAGCCGAAATGGTGGGCTATAATATAGAAATTTATTGAAAGATGTACTTCAAAAGGTCGGACAGGGTTGCTGAACTGATACGGGAAGAGATCTCCAAAATGATTGTGAGAGAAATAAAGGACCCCAGGATAGGTTTTGTTACCTTGACTCATATTGAACTTTCCGATGACCTTCGCAATGCCAAAATATTTGTTAGTATTATGGGAAATGAAGATGATAAGAAAAATACCATAAAGGGACTGGAAAGTGCATCAGGATTTATAAGGCGAGAGTTAAGAAAAAGATTAAGATTAAGAATTATTCCTGATATAATTTTCAGGATAGATACCTCAATCGAGCACGGAGAAAAGATAGCAAGGCTGCTGGCTGAACTGAAAAACGAGGAAAGTGTCAAAGATTAACTTACAACGGATACCAATAAATAATTGTTATAAGTTGCAGGTTTTAAGTTGTGAGTTAGATTTTTTATGGATGGTATTCTTAATATAAATAAACCCAGAGGGATAACATCACACGATGTGGTTTCCATAGTTAGAAGAACTATCGGAGAAAACAAGATAGGACATACAGGGACATTAGACCCGATAGCTACCGGTATTTTGTTGCTCTGTATTGGCAGGGCTACTAAACTTTCAAGACTTCTTACAGGCTGCAAAAAAACATATATCGCAGAGATGAGATTGGGGATAAAAACAGATACGCAGGATGCAACTGGTAATATTATTTCTGCTTGCAGCACTTATAGTATAGATGAAATGGAGATGTTGAAAATATTTTCAGGATTTACGGGAGACATTGAACAGATACCACCTATGTATTCTGCTGTAAAATATAAAGGAGAAAGACTTTATAAAATGGCAAGAAGAGGGATAACGGTGGAAAGAAAGGCAAAGAAGGTGCATATATATTCCATGAAGCTAATCAGTGCAAATCATGAATTTGTAAAATTTGAAGTGGAGGCATCACCTGGGACATATATAAGAACCCTCTGTGAACAAATAGGAGATGAACTTGGCTGCGGTGGTCATATGTTTAATCTTCAGAGAATCAGGATAGGTAATTTCCAAATAAGCGATTCACTTCCACTTGATGTGGTAGAGGTATTATATAAAGAAGGAAGACTAAAGGATGCGGTAATTCCCATGCATTGTGTAAATTGACTCAGATTTTTCCAATTGCTCAATCAAAGGGGAGAATAAATAGACTCTCTGGTTTTATTTGCTTTACAAGATAAATACTTTGTGTTATAAAAAATTGAAATAATAGAAGGAGGAGAACAATAGATGGCATTAGAAAAAGAGTCAAAACAGGCGATAATCGGCAAGTTTAGATTGCATGAAAAAGATACCGGCTCAACGGAGGTTCAGATTGCACTCTTAAATGAGAGAATAAATTACCTTACAGAGCATTTTAAACTTCATAAGAAAGACCATCATTCAAGAAGGGGATTGCTTAAATTGGTCAATCAGAGGAGAAGGCTTATTGATTATTTAAAGGTAAAAGATATTGACAGATGTAATAAAATTAAAGATATTCTTAAAATCAGATAAAGGTTTTAGAAGGAGGTAAAAAAAGATATTGAATTTACAACAGGTTGAACTTGGTATAAATGGTAATAAACTTTCCATTGAAACGGGAGTGATAGCAAAACAGGCAAATGGTTCTGCCTTAGTTAGATATGGTGATACAGTTATAATTGCCACAGCTGTAGCATCAAAGGAGCCAAAGGAAGGAATAGATTTTTTACCTCTGACTGTAGATTACAGGGAAAAATTTTACTCTGCAGGAAAAATACCGGGTGGCTTTTTTAAAAGGGAAGGGAAACCATCTGAAAGAGAGGTGCTGATTTCAAGGCTTATAGATAGACCCTTGCGTCCCCTTTTCCCCGAAGGTTTTACCAATGAAATACAAATAATATGTTTCGTCCTCTCAGCCGACCAGAAATATGACCCCGATATCTTATCTATAATAGGTGCATCGGCGGCATTAACTGTTTCAGACATACCACTAACCAATCCCGTTGGTGCGGTAAGGGTTGGAAGGGTTGACGGCAAGTTGATGATAAATCCTTCCTATGAGGAAATAGAGAAAAGCGATGTCAATATAGTCATTGCAGGGACAAGAGAATCTATAGTAATGGTGGAAGGTGGTGCAAAGGAAATTCCAGAGTCTATAATTATAGATGCCCTTGTTTATGGTCACGAGGAAATAAAAAAGATTGTTGATATTCAGCTGGAGCTGCAAAAGAAAGTAAACGAGGAAAAATTTAAAGTGGTTGATATTGTCAGCGGGAAGAGTGACATCATAAAAACAGTAAGGGAATTCGCTGGCAGAAGACTTGAAGAGGCAGTGGTAATAAAGGGCAAAAAAGAGAGGCAATCAAGAATAGATGAAATACTGAAAGACACCTTAGACCATCTAAAGGGCAATGAAGAAAACAAAGACCTTGGGGCTGATATAAAGAATGCCTTTGAGCATCTTGAAAGTGACACAGTCAGAAGGCTGATAACAGAAAAAGGTATCAGGATAGATGGCAGAAGGCTGAAAGATATAAGACCAATTGATATAAAGATTGGTATATTGCCGAGGACACACGGTTCAGCTATTTTTACACGAGGAGAAACTCAGGCGCTTGTTGTTGCAACACTTGGGACATCAGTTGATAAACAGCGACTTGACAATCTGCAGGGCAAGACATCAAAGGGTTTTATGCTTCATTACAACTTCCCCCCATTTTCTGTAGGAGAGGTAAAATTCACAGGCTCTCCGGGAAGAAGAGAGATAGGTCACGGTGCACTGGCTGAAAGGGCAGTCCTTCCAATCCTTCCGGATGACGAGGTATTTCCATATACAATAAGGATAGTTTCAGATATTTTGGAATCTAATGGTTCATCATCAATGGCTACAGTATGTGGTGCTTCCCTGTCATTGATGGATGCCGGAGTTCCGATTAAATCACCTGTTGCAGGTATAGCTATGGGTCTTATAAAAGAGGGAGATAATATATGCATACTCTCCGACATACTTGGAACGGAAGACCATCTCGGCGATATGGATTTTAAAGTAGCAGGAACATCAAATGGGATTACTGCTATACAGATGGATATCAAGATGACAGGTGTTACGAAGGAGATTATGGAGATGGCTTTGGAACAAGCAAGGGAGGGAAGGCTTCATGTTCTAAAGGAAATGGAAAAGGTAATAGCCCAGCCAAAGTCAAATCTCTCAATTTATGCACCGAGAATTGTAACCATGCAGATAAAGAGTGAGAAGGTAAAGGATGTCATTGGCCCCGGCGGAAAGGTTATAAGGGGTATTATTAAGGAGACAGGTGTAAATATTGATATTGAAGATGATGGAACCATATCTATAGCCTCACCTGATGAAAATGCTGTTAATAAGGCAGTGGATATAATAAAAGAGATTACACAGGAGGTTGAGGTTGGCAGGATATATATGGGTAAGGTAAGGAAGATTATGGACTTTGGTGCCTTTGTTGAGATATTTCCAGGAACAGATGGACTTGTTCATATCTCTCAACTTACAGACAGACGGGTAACCAATGTATATGATGAAGTAAAAGAGGGAGAGGAGATGCTCGTCAAGGTGTTGGAAGTAGATAGACAGGGAAAGATAAGACTGAGCCGTAAAGATGCACTTCGTGAAGGAGATGACAAAGAAAAGGACAGCAGAGGGGATATATCAAAAGGCAGTTTTAGATAATGGTATAAGAATTGTCACGGAAAAAATCCCCTATCTAAGGTCGGTTTCAATAGGCATCTGGATAAATAGTGGTTCAAGGGATGAGGATGATATTAACAGCGGAATATCCCATTTTCTTGAACACCTCGCATTTAAAGGCACTGTAAAGAGGAGTGCAAAACAGATTGCTTTTGAAGTAGACTCTATTGGCGGGCAGATAGATGCCTTTACAAGCAGGGAATATACCTGCTATTCAGCAAAAGTTCTTGATGAACACCTCCCGATTGCGATTGACCTGCTTTCAGATATACTTTTAAATTCTACCTATAAACCATCCGATATAGAAAAGGAAAGACAGGTAATACTGGAAGAAATTAAGTTTGTTGAGGATAACCCCACAGACTATATATATGACCTTCTCTATCAGTGTATCTGGTCAGAACACCCTCTCGGCCGCTCTATTCTTGGAAATGTTGAATCAATTAAAAAGATTGGAAGGGATGAAGTAATTGCCCATCTTGATAAACACTATCTCCCAAGAAACATGATAATAGCAGCGGCGGGAAATATTGACGAGGATAAACTGAGGAAAATACTGGAAAGGTCCTTCGGTAATTTAAAAAGAAATGGACCAAACCAGAGACAGCCCCCCCCTGAAATCAAGAAAAATCTCATTATTAAAGAAAGGGAGTTGGAGCAGATTCATTTTTGTCTGGGAACAAAAGGACTCAAAAGTACCGATGATAACAGATACAACGGATACATATTGAATACAATACTCGGTGGCAGTATGAGTTCAAGACTTTTCCAAAAGATAAGGGAGGACTGCGGATTGGCTTATTCAATACATTCTTTTATATCTCCCTATGCCGATACAGGTCTCCTCGGAATATATGCTGGAACCAGTCCAGCCTTTTTTAACAAGGTTCTCAAAATGTCTCTTGAGGAATTAAAAATCCTGAGAAATGTAAAGGTTTCCGATAATGAAATAAAGAGGGCAAAAGACCAATTAAAGGGAAACCTCATACTTTCTCTGGAGAGCTCAACCAGCAGGATGAATCAGTTGGCAAAGCAGGAAATATATTTTGGCAGATATTTTTCCATGGATGAGATAATTGCTGAAATAGAAAAGGTTAGAGGGGATAATATTCAATCTCTGGCAGAGAAACTACTTGAAGACTCATTCTTTAATCTTGCCATTCTCGGACCTGTTAAAAAGGGAGAAATCTCGGTGGATTTACTCCAATGAATTGACTACTATTTGATTTAGTGGTCGGGGCGAGTGGATTTGAACCACCGACCTTCTGGTCCCGAACCAGACGCTCTGCCAGGCTGAGCCACGCCCCGGATTAAAATTCATTTTTCACTTTTTAAATGCATTTTTTGGGTTAAAGCCTTGCACGGAACAGATGGTCAACCATAACGATTGACATCATTGCCTCTGCTACAGGGACAATGCGGGGACAGATGCATGGGTCATGACGGCCTCCCACCTTTATCTCTATTTCTTTACCATAGTTATCAATTGTTTTCTGTGTCCTGAATATGGATGCAGTGGGTTTTACAGCGATTCTTACAACAATATCATCACCATTGGAAATACCCCCCAATATTCCACCAGCGTTATTAGTTCTGAATGCAACCCTTTTATCTTTAATATACATCTCATCGTTGTTTTGAGAACCGAATAAAAGGGCTGATTTAAATCCTGACCCGATTTCCACTCCTTTTACTGCACCTATACTCATCAACGCCTTTGCGATATCAGCATTGAGTTTATCAAAGACAGGTTCACCAAGACCGGGTGGGACACCTATGGTTATGATTTCTACTATACCACCAATTGAATCGCCTCTTTTCTTAACCTCTCTTATTTTTTTAATCATCTTTTGAGCGGTATTTTTATCAGGACACCTGACATCATTTTTCTCTATCTCATTAAAGTCAATAGCAGAGGCTGTAATATTACCAATCTGTTTTGTATAGCCTATGACCTTTATATCTTTTGCCTGCAGGACTTTTTTTGCTATTGCACCGGCTGCAACCCTTCCAACAGTTTCCCTGCCGCTTGCCCTTCCTCCCCCGAGATAATCCCTGATACCATATTTTGCAAAGTATGTATAATCTGCATGACCGGGTCTGAAGACATTCTTGATATTTTCATATTTGGTTGAGTCTGCATCTACATTTCTTATTAACAATGAAATTGGAGTACCGGTCGTTTTTCCATTAAAGACACCTGACAGAATATTTACCCTATCAGGTTCCTTTCGGGGAGAGGTAACCTCGCTATTTCCGGGCATCCTTCTGTCCAACTCAATTTGGATATCTTCTTCTTTTAAATTAAGCATGGCAGGACAGCCATCTATTATAACGCCAAGGGCAGGGCCATGGGATTCCCCCCATGTTGTAATTTTGAACAATTTCCCAAAACTATTACCGGACATTTCTTTTATCCAACTCCTTCATTATGTTGCCAAGCGTATCTTCTGCACTCTTTGAATTATTTACTATAATATCTGCAAGTTTTCTATAACCTGGTATCCTTTCACCATACAGTCCATCAAAATATACTCGGGGATTTGAACTATCAAAGAATGCAGGAACCCCATTTTTTAATATCCTTTCATATAGCATATCAGATTCAACATGAAGATATATTGTTATATCGTCCACCAATTTTTTGTAAATATTTTCATCTGTAAAGATAGTCCCGCCACCCAGAGATATAACACAATTCTTAAGATTTTGCATCTTTTCCAACGCCTTCTTCTCTAAATTCCTGAAGTATTCATTACCATGTTTCTCATAAATTTCTCTAAAGCGGAGATTTTCTCCTGTCTCCTGCAAATAGATTGATTCTATTATTAAATCAATATCATGGAATTTCATTTTAAGTCTTTTTGCAAGTATCTTCCCGATGAGTGTCTTCCCACATCCCTTAAAACCTATAATAATAATATTCATAATAAAACCCAAGACTAAAATCAGTTTCAGTCATGTTAACACCACCCTGACATCTACTGCCATTACGCCTTTTTCATAGACCAGAAGGGGATTTATTTCTATTTCCCTTATTTTTTCAAGTTTTATTAATATCTCTGACAGCTTCATAATGGTGGATATCAGATTTTCCATATCAACAGGATTTGAGCCTCTGAATCCACTTAGGAGCGGATAGCCCTTTACCTCCTTTATCATCTCAATCGCCTCATTTTTGTCAAGAGGGGCAAGCCTATAAGATACATCCTTTAATAGCTCTACTGCTATACCACCTAATCCGAACATAACAGTAGGACCGAATTGTGGGTCTCTTAGTCCGCCAATTATAACTTCTACTCCTTTTGGAGACATCTCTTCTAAAAGGAAGCCGTCTATTCTTGGAGTCGGCATTTTATGGGAAATATTCTTTACCATCTTAGTCCATGCATTATTTAGTTCTTTAATATTCTTTATATCTGTAACTACTCCACCTGCTTCACTCTTATGGAGGATATCCTGTGATACTACTTTTAAGACATAGGGAGTGGTAAGTTTTTTTGCCTCTGCTTCAATATCTTTTTTCTTTTTAATCAAAACTGATATGGGTATAGATATACCCCATGCAGAAATCAGCGCCTTTGCCTCCGGCTCAAGGAGGGATTGCCTGCCGGCAGTTAATGCACCGTTGATTATTTTTTCTATCTCCTGTTTATTCATATCCGAAAATTTCCCTCATCTTTTTTAAACTTTATCAAGCTTACAGAAATATTTATAAGGTGTCAATTACTACATGGCTAAAAATTTGTCTTTGACTTTTTTTGGAAGGAGTAGTAGAGTATGTTTTAAGATATAAAAATGGCACTAAAACTTTATAAGGCAAAGAGAATATGAAAGAATCATTAAGGTATTTAAATAATGCAAAGGAGATACTGAGAAGGACTCCAATAGAAGACAACATCTATGCGGATATTAAACCTGTTCAAGAGGCTTGCAGCACAGCTTATCTTGCAGTATTAAAGGCAATAGATGAATACCTGCTCAAAAAGGGTTTAACTAAAAAAGAATTACCACAGTCTATAGATGCCTATAGAAACGCATTAAAAAAGCATCTTGCCGTTCATAATGGTAAGCTTACAAAAGAATTTGAAGTTCTTTACGATGAATTACATATAGCAGGGTATTACAGGGGATTGCATCTGAATGCAAATATAATAAAAGAAATCTTCAAGGCTGCCAGAGCATTCATAGAGAAGATTGGATAAAGGTGGAAAAATAATATGTCAGAGGCTATCAGATATTTTAATAATGCAAAGGAGATATTAAGCAAGGCTAAGATTGAGGATAATATCTATACGGACTCAAAACCTGTTAGAGAGGCTTGTGGAACGGCTTATCTGGCTTGAGGCAATAAATGAGTATCTCATCGAAAAGAAAGGCTTGACAAAGAAAGAACTTCCAAAGTCAATAGATTCGTATAGAGAGGCATTAAAAAAACATATAGCTATTCATAATGGTAAATTGATGAGGGAGTTTGAAGCACTTTACGACCAACTTCATATCGCAGGATACTACAGAGGACTTTTAAGATATACAGATGCAGTCAAAGATACTTTTAAGGCAGTAAAGACATTTATTGATAAGATTAAGTAAACCTTCTTGACTATATGATTATAATTTGATATTTTACTTGCAAATGGCAACGACAATATCGATACCAATAGAAATTTTTGAAATCCTTGAGCGGAAGCTTGGTAGAGAGGATGCCAAAGAGGTAATCAAGGTAATAGAAAAGAGCCTTGAGACCATAGATGCAAAGGCTGAGGAGGCAAAGACAGAGGTTAAAAGGCTGTCAGAGGATTTAGCCCTTCAGAAAAAGCTCGAATTAAAAGATGAGCTAACAAAAGAGCTTGCCACAAAGTCAGATATACTTCTTGTCCGTCAAGAGATGCAGACTATCAAAGTAGAGCTTGAAGGAAAAATAGAGAGTCTTAATACAAAACTCAATTTCCTCATTTTCCTTATGATTATAGCCCTTACTTTGATGAATCCGGTAATGGCTGATATAATAAAAAGTTTTTTGAAGTAACTTTATGAAAATTACTTTATGGCATCCACATTGCGAAGACAGACAGACAGACAGATTTAACCCATCCTATAAATTTATCTCATCTTAATCCTCTCCCCACTTTTATCCTAAACATAAAATTCCTCAAAGGCTCAGGTTTTACATGACTACGCTAATTGCGAAAAACAGCGACCATTAAAATGAAGGCTTTAGCAATAAATAGTCGTTGTCCCTAATTCAGGTAAGCATTTTCATTTTCAAAAGTTGGATAGTAGTGATTTTTGCATATAAATTAAAAGGAGGTTTGTTATGCTGCCGAAAGGTGTGTTATCAAAGATTGGTGGAGTTTTATCACTCATTTCTCTTTTGTTTCTGCCTTTAGTAAGAGGGTGTCAAGTCTCTGTAACTGGGTTTGATGTGCTGAAGACTGGAGGTGTGGGACCTGGAATTAAGCTGATGCTTATTATTTCTATAGTTTGTGCTATTGTGGTTTTCTTTTTAAAAACCGCAATTCCATTTTTCATTACAGGAGGCGGAGGGATTGGCGGGTTATTGGGAGCTTATACCATAGCAAGGCAGGAAATTCCGCTTGAGATAGAAATAGGGACAATTTTATCAATTATTGGTTTCGGATTGGTTTTGGCAGAGGGTTTTCTATTGCAAAGTCAGAAAGGGGAAGGTGGAGGGCAAGATACTCACAATTCAAAAGGAGGGATATAAAAATGAAAAGATTATTTGGAATGTTGTTTCTTTTAGCAGCCATTTTTTTATAAATGCAGCAGAGGCAAAGTCACTGAAGAAAGGGGAGGTTTATAGCTTGCTGAATGGGAGAGATACTATAGAAGTTATCTCAGGCAGTGAATTGGAGATAACTAAAGAAAATCAGACATTTGTTGCCGAGTATGACTTTAAAGGGGATAAACTGCGTGTAGTAGTGAATGCTTTGGGGACAAAGATGGTGCAATACTATCTGCTGACAAAGGAAGGGCTGAAGGATGAGAAATCAGGGGAGATTTACTATTCTAAAGCAGAATTAGCTGCATTAGAGGAACAGAGGAGAAGAGAAGAAGAAAAGAGGATGGTCTTTGTAAAAGGCGGGTGTTTTCAGATGGGGGATACATTTGGAGATGGAGAGGCTGATGAAAAACCTGTCCATGAAGTATGTGTAGATGATTTTTATATGGGGAAATATGAGGTTACACAAAAAGAGTGGCAAAGTATAATGGGAAACAACCCATCACATTTCAAGAACTGCGATACCTGCCCTGTTGAGAATGTCAGTTGGAATGATGTTCAATATTTTATAAGGAAGCTGAATGAAAAGACAAAAAACAACCCCCAAGCCCCCTTTGTTAAGGGGGAATTTAGACTCCCCACAGAAGCGGAATGGGAATATGCAGCGAGAAGTGGCGGGAAGAACGAGAAATGGGCAGGCACAAGCAATGAATCAGAGCTTGGAGGTTATGCGTGGTATGATAAAAACTCAGAAATAAAGACACATCCTGTAGGTCAAAAAGCGCCAAACGGTCTTGGCATATATGACATGAGCGGAAATATATGGGAATGGGTGCAGGATTGGTATGATGAGAATTACTATAAGAGCAGTCCGAGGGATAATCCTAAAGGAGCAAGTAGCGGTCTGTTCCGTGTCTTGCGCGGCGGTTCGTGGCTTAACAGTGCGAGGCTCATGCGCGCAGCGAGTCGTAACGGGTACCTTCCCGACTACCCCAGCGCCTACCGTGGGTTTCGGGTGGCCGTTTTCTCCGGTCGCCAGTAAGTTTTTCTGATTTCTGAGGTTCTGGTATTCTGAATTCTGGTGTTAAAAAAAATTTTTTATTTAGGGTTGTCCTGTGTTCAAACAATTGCCAATTTTTGTAAAAACATTTGATATCCTTAAATGGTTAATAAAGACAACAGAAAAATTTCCAAAAAGCCAGAGATTTTTTATAGCCAAAAGGATAAACGATGCTATTTTTGACTTTTATGAAATTCTCGTGGAAGCGGCAGTTAAAAAAGATTGCAATTTAAGAGAGCTGCTTAAAGATGCGGACGCAAAACTCATAAAATTAAGGCATTATGTAAGATTGGCAATGGAATTGGGTTATTTAAGTTTCAAGCAATATGAGTATGCCATAAAAGAAATGGAGGAGATTGGAAGATTGCTTGGAGGTTGGATGAAAAAAAGACCTTCTTAAAGGGGCAGGGGCATTTAGCTGACCGTGTCTTGCGCGGCGGTTCGTGGAATAACAATGCGAGGAACATGCGCGCAGCGAATCGTAACAGGAACAATCCCGACAACCGCAACAACAACAATGGGTTTCGGGTGGCCGTTTTCTCCGGTCGCCAGTCACTCCCCTTGTCAGAATGTCTGTAATTTACGGATTACAGGCCATTATATAAGGGAGATACATTCACCTACGACAATCATCTGGGATTTACCCTTTTGCCAGTCAATTCCAATGCGGTTTGCCTCAGCTATGCTCAAGATAGTGAAGGTTGCTCCAGAATCAACAAAAACCCAGACCCAATGGTCAAGAATAGTAATGGGGATTATGGGCATCAGGTAGCCTTTATAAAGGGTGTAAGGGAATTCTACAATAGGCATGCCATATCCTCTTCACGGGGGACTCGGAGAACAGATGGCATCTTGTCAGGCTCAATTTTTCGGGCTTTTTCTTCAACTTCTTTACCAGAGTCACCGACAGCGACCAGTGTTTCATTCACAACTGCGACATATTTACCAGCGTATTTGGTTACAAGCTCGCTGAAATGTTCAACAATCCATAAGTTATCCTTATCCATTTGTATATACCTCGGAAATGACAAAAATCTTATATTTAAAATGTATCATATAAATAGTCTTTTGTCAAAAACAGAGGGAGGGGAATATTCCATAGAGGGAGTTGCGAAATGGCAAAAATACGCTAAAATGTCATGCTGAATTTATTGAAACTAACTATTACAGAATTATGATTAGAATCAAAAGGGTTATCAAAAACTATCTGCCTTTCACCTTACTGCTTTTAATAACTGGATGTGCATCATTACCATTTTTTACTAATCAAGCAAAATCAGAAATTTCAGAAGGCGGGAAGATACCCCTGAAAGCAGCGGTACTATGGCAGTATGGAAAAGGTTTAAATGCTTATGCTACTTTTGATAAAACCCCGATTCTTTTAGATAAGTTAATTAAAGAGTCTCCCGAGAATGAGTACCTGAAGATAATCAAAAAAGATCTCAATAAAGGTTATGAAATTGATTGGGATTTTCTCTGGGCTTTGAAGGATGGTCTTCCACATCTCTTCAATGAAGTAAAATTCATCAATGTTTCGCCCTCCATGTATGACAGTGGTAAATTGACTTTACCAAAAGGAACACAATTGGTAATTATTGTAGAAGATGTTAAAGGTCGTTTAACCGATTTTCAGGACAATGGAGGAAATGGAAGTTCTGAGATAGAATATAAATTTGTTATTAAAACTCCATCAGGTAAGACCCGTTATGAGTATCACGGGAGAGGAAGCGATAATTTTGAGAAAGATATCTATAAAGATTTACCTATGCCTATTGGATTCGACTTTACTTATCATATGAGTTATGGCATGTCTCTGAATAGGACAATACGCAGTTCTATAATTGATTTTGCAAAGGTAATAAAATCAGACGAAACCATGATATCGTATGTAAATGAGGCAAAGGCAGAGATGGAGATGAAGGCATCCCCCTCTGATTTAGTAACTGATGTGAGATTTGATGACAGCAGATCAATTATTCCAAATAATATACTTGATGCTGTTGAAGAAGCCAACCTCATTGTAACAATAAGAAATCAGGGTAAAGGACCGGGATATGGTGTAAAACTCATTATCTCCACAGATAATCCCTCTATAGAGTTTAGCAAGATGGAGGATGTGGGAGAGATACCGCCGAATGGGAGTAGAGAAATAGTTATACCTGTAAGGGGAAAATTAGATATATCCGGCGGTAAACAGTCAATCTTAATAGAGACTATGGAAAAGCGTGGTTATGATGCAAAGAGGGTTGTTATGTATGTGCCGACAGCAAGGCTTGAAAGACCACAGCTTGAAATAGTATCTACCGAAATTGCCGATGGGGATACAGGGATGGCAAAGGGGAATGGGAATGGAATCCCTGAAAGCGGAGAAACCATAGAGCTTACGGCATTCATCAAGAATCAGGGTGAAGGGAAGGCAATCGGGGTCAATCTGAATGGAAAGGACATAACAACCGCTATTCAATGGGTCAGGGATTCTACACTTGTAGGGACTATTTCACAGGGAGAGATTGCAAAGACAAAGTTAGCTTTTAGCATCCCGAGGAATTTTGATGCAAAGGAGATTTCAGCAAATCTAAAGGTCAGTGATATGAGGGGTGTCAGCAATGCAGAAAAGAGAATAGCCCTTGCTTATGCAAAGAGGTCTCCGGATATTCAGTATGCTTATCGCATATTATCAAAGGGTAGTGAGGTTAAAACAATTACAAATGGCGGGGAGTATGAGATTGAGTTGACTGTAAGTAATAAGGGGCAGATTAGTGCGAGGGGTGTTATGGCTGCCATAAATCCCCCCACCCCCCTTTGACAAAGGGGGGTGGGGGGGGATTAAATCTTTCCCGTGGAAGAATAGATTTAGGAGATGTGAAGGAGCAGACTACTGCGCCAGCCCAAAGAATTAACTTTTCAGTCCCAAGGACTTATGCCGATAAAAGTGTGCCTGTAAACCTTGAAATCTCACAAGCTGATTTTTCATCTATTAAAGGCTCTATCGAGATTCCTGTTGATGTAAAGAGACCAGGACTTAAATATACTGCAAACCTCTTAAGTAAGAACAGGGGAAATATTCTTGAGCAGGGTGAGGGCGCTATCCTTGAGGTGCAAATCTTAAATGAAGGTAATCTTTCTGCTGAAGGGGTTAGACTTAAGATTGAGAGTAAGGATGAGAACCTTAAGATTATAGGGCAGGCAGAGGCAATTGCCGGGAAGATACCTGCCAGTTCAAGGAGTGAGATAATAAAGTTTCAGGTTTCAACATTGAGAAGGATTAAGGTTGGGGATTCGTCCTTAAATATAGCCATCACACAGGATGATTTCTCGCCTGTTCTTTCACCGTATGCACTTAGGATAATGGAGGAGGGGGCGGAAATTTTCGATGTAGCCTCTGAAGATAGGAAAGGAACAAGGGTATCGGGAGGCAAACCTGCCCCTGTTATCAATCTTAAAACAGCCCAAAATATCGTCCAGACCAGTGATGAGACTTTCCGCCTTGCCTTTGAGGTAATAGATAATAGAAATATAGAGACTGTGCGGGTTGAGGTAAATGGCGTATTAATCCCCCTCGATGAAAAGGCAGGGTTGACACTACTGCCATCTATGAAAAAGGAGATAATGAAGAATATCCCTCTAAGAGATGGAGAGAACAGGATTGTCATAACTGCTTACGACTCTGATAATATACCAGCAAGAAAGGAATTTTCAGTTAATAGAACCCCCGAGGAGGATGTTGATACCCCGCCGGTAACCAGCCTTAATAATTCTGATGCTGTGGCTGTTGTGATAGGCATCTCAAGATATGAAGATAAGGATATACCACCTGTTGATTATGCAAAGAGGGATGCCGAGACGGTAAGGGAATATCTCATCAAGACACTCGGATTTAAGGAAAAGAATATTGCAGAGTTCTATGATGAGAAGGCAACAGCTACAAAATTAAAGAGCTATTTCAATACACTTAAGAACCGTGTCGTCTCCGGGAAATCGGATGTCTTTGTCTTTTACAGCGGACATGGTGTCCCTGAAAGCGGCGAGGCATATTTTGCCCCATACGACCTTGTCCCTTATGATATTAAGACCACAGGTTATGCAATGAAAGACCTCTATAAGCAGATGGAGGATATAAAGGCAAAGAGCATTACAATAGTTATTGATGCCTGCTTCAGTGGTAAATCAGAGGGGGATACTCCGGTTATAAAGAGTGCAAGTCCTATATTTTTTGATGTTTCCAATCCATTACTAAAGGTCAAGAACAGTGTTGTTTTAACATCATCTACAGGGAAACAAATCTCAAGCTGGTATCACAAGAAACGGCATGGGCTTTTTACCTATTATTTTCTGAAGGGCTTAAGGAGTAAGGCGGATGGAGATAATGATGGAAGGATAACTGTCCATGAGCTGTCTGCGTATGTCGGTAAGAATGTCTCTGAACAGGCGAGGGTTTTATATAACCGTGAGCAGACGCCAGAGGTAATTGGGGATAAGGATGCAGTGGTAGTGAGGTTTAAATGAAGATATTGTTTCTATCAATAGTTTTATGTGCCTCTTTATCTTTTGCCATTGACATCCCTGAAGTCAGAGATGTCAATGGCTTTGCTGCCGAAAAGAGAGATATACAGGTTATTGAATCTGTCGGAGAGGCAATACTCGGTGATGACACAACACCTGCACAGGCAAAGGCAATGGCATTAAATAATGCAAGGAGGTCTGCCATCGAAGAGGCATCTGGTGTTGTTATTCATGGCTCAACCGTTGTGTATAACTATCAACTGATAAGCGACCTTGTTAAAGCATCCACAAGGGGGCTGATTGTAAAAGAGGAGATTCTGATAGATGATATAAAGAAAGAGGGGAAGCAGATAGTATATGGGACAAAGATAAGGGTGCATGTAAAGCCTCTGGAGTATCAAAGAGATGGAAGCTTAAAGATATTAAAGGCTGAGGTTAATAGATATGGCTCAACCTCAAAGGGGAGCGTCTTTCAGAATGGCGATGAGATTCAAATCAAGGTGAAGGCTAATAAGGAGGGCTATATAAATGTCTTTGGCATAAGTCAGGATGGCATGGTAACGAAACTTTATCCAAATGAATATTTTAAGGCAGAGGTCATATCACCGGAGATGGAATTTATATTCCCGGATGAAAGACAGAGAGGGCTTGGGCTGAAATTAAAGGTAAGAACCCCAAAAAATCTAAGCAGGACAGTAGAAACTATACTGATTGTGGCAACAAAGGAAAGGATGGATTTTTTATCTGATAAAAAGGCTGATGAGGTTACAATCACAGACCTTATGAAAGAGCTTTCTGAAATTGACTCATCTTCATGGACTGAGGAAGCGATAGGATATGAAATAAGCCGTTAAAATATTCCTCTACCAGTCAGTATTGCAGCAGCCCGTACAGCACTCTCAGGCGAAGAAAATACAGGCATACCTTTTCCCTCAAATAAACTATTTATTCTTTTTGTAAATTTTCCGCCAGGACTACAGATAACAATTGGTATATTTTGCTTTGTCTTAAATTCTCTCAACTTATCCACAAGTCCTTCTGTAAGCTGAGGAGGTCCCCATAATATCGCCATGATAACAATATCAAATCCATTTTTTAAACCTTCCTCAAGTGCAGTGATGTAATATTCATCTGTAACACTGCCTGTCAGGTCTATTGGATTACCTACAGCACAAAAAGGAGGGAGTTTAGATAAAAGGCGTTTTTTTATCTCTTCAGAAAGCCCTGTAACTTCAAGCCCTGAGTTATCACAGGCATCTGTTATCCTTACGCCAATGCCGCCACCATCTGTTATAATCAAAATCCTTTTCCCTTTGACCTGACTATGAATATTTAGAATCCTGCAGGCATCCTTAAATCCTTCATACCCATCCACCTCTATTATCCCTGCCTTTTTAAATGCTGCACTGTATATCTCATACCTCCCTGTCATTGCACCTGTATGCGATTTTGCAGCATGGACACCCGCATCTCTCCTGCCGACCTTTACTGTAATAACAGGTTTTTTTCTTGTGCAGCGGGATGCAGCTTCTACAAATCTCCTTCCGTCATTTACAGATTCTATGTATAAAGCAACGACCTTTGTTTCCTCATCATCTGTCAGAAATTCAAGACAATCAGACTCGTTAACATCAATTCTATTCCCGTAATTTATAACCCTCGCAACCCCAACGTCCTCGGATGCCAGCTCATCCATAATTGTTGCTGCAAATGAGCCGCTCTGGGAAATGATAGAGATGCCGCCTCTAATGGGTCTTTTTATTCTATCCCCTCGTATAAAGAAGCTATCTATCTTAGACACTGTATCGTATATACCCATACAGTTTGGTCCCATAATCCTGATACTATTTTTTTCTGCAATCTCTTTTATCCCTTCCTCCAATCTCTTTCCCTCATCTCCAATCTCTTTAAAACCGGAACTGATGATTATCGCACCCCTGACCTTTTTACCAGCACTTTTAAGTGAGTCTGCTACTACCGGGGCAGGGAGGACAATTACAGCTATATCAATATTGTCGTTTGTTTCAGTTATGGATTTGTAGCACCTGAGGTTGTTTATAGATGAATATTTTGGATTTACAGGATAGATAGCTCCTGGAAAGCCTGCTTTTTTCAGATTCTCAAGTATGACATAGGATAGTTTTCCCGGTATGGGTGATACCCCAATAACTGCAATGGATTTAGGATTGAAGAAGAAGCTTATAT